>Ga0315315_10000300_pt1 | contig 39656 bp, 38 predicted proteins | sample M140m3416metaG_FD_203699 | JGI IMG/M metagenome (GOLD analysis project Ga0315315, IMG submission 203699) | Ammonia-oxidizing marine archaeal communities from Monterey Bay, California, United States - M1 40m 3416 | ecosystem: Environmental > Aquatic > Marine > Intertidal zone | place: USA...
TTTAATAGTGGGTATCGCAACTCAATTGATTTACTGCAAGAGTTCCCTGATGAAATCTTACAGCTAGTAAAAGAAACCCCCGCAGTAGCTCCTCAGCTAGCGGGTTCATTAGAGACTTCAATGAACAAGTTTCTTTATGAGGTAACTGTTTCGGTAGCAGAAGGATGGAGTAATTCATTATGGGCATTATTCTTTATCGTTGCAGGTGGAGCCCTTTGCTTTATCCTCTGGGCTCCAGAAAAGAAATCTCTAAAAGAGGTGTCGAAAAAAGTAATACCAGTTTCGGCTGGATTACGCTACCAAGAAGTAACAACCTATATTGAGATAGAGGGGGCTCGAAAGAAAGATCGGATACGCGTTTCTCAGAGAAGGTTTGGCAAGGAGTAGAATTAATTCTATGTCGAATTCAAAGCCTTCGAATCTGGGATGTTTGGTTTATCCGCTATCCTGGCTAGGCGGATTTATGGTATTTCTCATGTTGTTTGCCTCGATAGGCTTTTCTGCAGGTTCTTCTTTATGGCTAGCGTTTGCTGGGGGTTTTCTGGGATTCCTTATTGCTGTGCGGGTTATGAGGTCTGCTAAGCTTGACACTTATTAGTTTTAGGTACTTAAAAAATGGTGGAAAATGCTTTAATTATTACTGGGGGGCCGTGCCCTGATAAGAAAGTATTAACTCATCTCCCAGCCGTCGATGTGGTTCTCGCTGCGGATTCGGGTTTTGATAATGCCTTGTTACTAGGAATTACACCTGATTTAGTTATCGGCGACCTAGATTCTATCTCGACGTCAAGTTTGGACCTTATAGAGAAGCACTCAATCCAGTTGATTTCGTTTCCCCAAGATAAGGATAAATCTGATCTCGAGTTGACGCTACTGCATGCGAGTGAAAATTACGGATCGGTCACGATTCTTGATTCAGGTAGCGGAAGAATAGATCACTTATTGGGCTTATTTGCAGCTATGACTTCCGAGACAACTGCTAAATTGTCTTGCGATGCTTTTGTATCGTCTTCCTATATAAAAGTTGTAAGGGAGAGCTATAGGGTTAAACCGGAAGTTAATAACTTAGTTTCAATTTTTCCTTTTCCTAGCGAAGCAAAAGGAGTGTGTCTAAGGGGGTTCAGGTGGGATCTTGATAACGAAACTATAAGCCCTGACTCGACTCTTGGACTAAGCAACGAAATCGTTGCTTCTTTCGGAGAGATCTCCCTTCAAGATGGCATCTTGTTAGTCATTCAGCCTGACATATTCTAATTAGTTTTCGCTTGTGCGCTCCAACGGCCATTAAGGTTCCTTATCTCTAAATTGATGTCAAAGCAGTTAGATAGATTGTCTGCGTTTAGTGTTTCAGTGATTGAACCAGAGGTCATAGATGAACCATTCTTCATGAATAGGATATGGCTGAAACCTGAAGGGATTTCTTCCACATGATGCGTAACCATTACTATCGGAGGCGCAAGGCTATCGGATGCCAAAGCCGATAATGAATTAATGAGTTCCTCTCTCCCGGGCAGGTCTAGTCCCGATGCTGGTTCATCAAGTAGAAGAAGTTCCGGGTCACTCATAAGACTCCTAGCGAGAAGCACTCTTTGCTTTTCGCCCGACGATAGGTTTCCGAACTTTTGTTTTGCAAGCTGGCGAACCCCAACTGCTTCCAAATGGGCATTAGCCTTTGACCTATCCTCATTTGTGTACGTATTCCACCACGGTTCAAGGGCCCCGTATTTCGCGGTCATAACAACAGCTTCGGTTTCCAAATCTGGACGAAGTAGCTGAGAAATGCCATGTCCAGTAAATCCTACTAAATGTCTGATCTTCCTTATGTCCGAATTACCCAAGGTATTGCCAAGTACAGATACATTTCCAGAACTAGGGTGTTCAAAGAGTGATGCTATCCGGATAAGCGAAGTTTTACCGCAGCCATTTGGACCAAGAATTATCCAATTCTCTCCTGAACGAACCTTGAAATTTATATTATCTAAAAGATTTTTGCTGTCGCGAGTAAGAGTGACGTCGGATAGTTCCAAAATAGTCTCAGGCATCATGCGATTGAACCGACCGTTGCCATTGTGAGTACATTTGTGAATAAGTTCCCTTTAAGTTTATGAGCTCTTCGTGGCTTCCGCTTTCAACGATACTTCCGTTATCCACGACCAAAATTCTGTCTGCTCGCATGACGGTTGCCAACCGATGGGCGACAATAATAGCTGATCTGCCATTTAGTATTGCATCCAATGCATGTTCTACTTGGCTCTCAGACTGCAAGTCAAGGTTAGAAGTAGCTTCATCCAATACTAGAACACGAGGTTTAGATAACAATGCCCGAGCTATTGCAATTAGCTGTCGCTCACCAGCACTTAGCGATGCGCCACGCTCATGAATAACAGTGTTAATGCCATCGGGAAGTGAATTTACCATTGGCATAAGCCCTGAAATTTCAAGTGCTTCAATTATCTCATTGTCTGATGCCTCGGGTTTGGAGAATCCTATATTTTCTCTTATCGACCCAGCGAATAAAAATGGTTCCTGCGGAACGACTCCAATTTGTTGACGAAGTGATTTAAGTCGGGTATTGCGAATGTCGAATCCATCTATTGTGATTGTCCCGCTGGAAGGGTCATAGAAGCGTGTAGCAAGTTTAGCGATAGTTGACTTTCCCCCTCCTGTCGGACCAACAATCGCAACAGTTTCGCCGGCTTCAATCTTCAAATTTATGTTTTTCAGAACTGGAATGCCCTTAACGTAAGAAAAATCAACATTCTCAAACACAATTTCACCATGTATTTCAGGTAGAGGTTGGGCTGAAGGGCTTTCAGGGACTGAAGGAGATTCTTCAAGTAAATCTCTTAATTTAGACACTGCAGCTTGTCCTTGTTGATATCCGTTGTAGAGCTGAGTCAATGTTTGTATAGGTGTGAAAAAAGCTCCCAAATACAATAAGAAAGCTGTCAACTCACCTATTTCAAGCTCGCCATTCACAACCATACGTCCACCGATTACGAGAACTAGAGCTCTTCCAAAGATCGCTATAGCTTCTGTTCCCGGAGTATAAACGGATGCAGCTTTAACTGCATCTAAATTTGCATCCTTGTGCTCTCCAACGATATTTATGTGACGAACTACGTTATGTTCTCTTCGATTATGAGCTGTAATAACTCGTATACCAGCCAAACTTTCTTGGAGGTCTGATAAGACTTCACTTATCTTATTTCGAACTATTTTGTATGCGTTCGATGACCGTCTTCGGAACCATTGACTCAAAAGGACGGTTATAGGGATAACAGCTACAAGGGTAATTAGTGCAAGTTTTAAATTGAGGAACAGCAAAACAATTGTGATGACAACGACAGTTAGGCCTTGGACTGCAAAATTGACTAAACCTTCCTGAAATAGTTGAGATAAAGCCTCAATATCGCTTGTCATTCGAGTCATCAGAACGCCAGCTTTCTCATTTGTATAAAAGTCAAGGGACTGTCTTTGTAGATGGCTGAAGACTTTAATACGTAAATCTTTCATTAGCCCTTCGCCCAATGAGCCGGTATACCTGATCCGATACCACGCGCTGAGTAAATGAAGCAAAATACTGAAAAGGTAGATTGATGATACAACAACAAGGACACCTTTATTTTTGTCAACAACTCCTTCATCAATTCCAAATTTGGTAAGTAAAGGGCCGGCCTGGAGAAGAATGCTTTCGCCTATCACCAGCATCATTGCAAAAACTAACTTCCACTTATGAGTACCGAGGAAACTACGTAGCGTGAATGCGGCTTCGGCCTGTACGAAATGTCTAAAATCCAAAGGCTGAGGCTGATGTAGTGGCTCCTGCTTTAGGACGCGCTTCACCTCATCCTGAAGATGGCCAGGGACACCTGCATGAGGAAGCCCTGCATCTCGTGACGAGGTAACAGAATTAGCTCCTCCAAAGCCAATCGGTGGACCGAACCCCATCAGTCTTTCTCCTCGATTGTTCCCGAAATACCTTCAGCAATTATTGATGCGTATAACCCGTTCCTCTCCATCAGGGAACTGTGGGAACCTTCATCTGTGATTGCTCCATCTTGAAGTAGAACAACTCTGTCTGCTAGTGCGATTGTAGAGACACGCTGGGCGATGAGGATCGTAGTTGTATCTCTCAAACTGGATTTTAGCGCATCATGAATCAATGACTCCACGCCTACGTCAATAGCGCTAGTCGCGTCATCAAGTATCAGAACACTCGGCTTCTCTAATAAGCTTCTCGCTAAAGCGATTCTTTGACGTTGACCTCCTGAAAGTGTGTAGCCACGCTCGCCAACGACAGTAGAAAAACCATTCTCTAACTCTGAGATAAAATTAAAGGCTTGTGCTTTCTTTGCAGCCTCATGTATTTCTGTATCCGATGCATTGGGGTTACCATACGAAATATTGTCGGCGATGCTTGTAGAGAAGAGAAAAGGCTCATCGAAAACAATCCCTATTTGTTTACGCAAGGAGTTAAGTCGAATATTTCTAATATCATTACCATCAATTGAGATAGAACCAGAGTCAGCATCGTAGAAGCGATTGAGAAGGCGCGCAATAGTTGACTTCCCGGAAGCAGTCATCCCGACGATTGCTACAGTTTCTCCTGCTTTAATCTGGAGATTTAAATTTGAGATAATTTGGTTTTGTAGATAATTCCCACGGTCCATTAGCTCCTGTGTACTTTTGTATGAGAAGTTCACATCTTTAAAGGTGATAGACCCTTTAATTTGACCTAGCTCGATCGCTGACGGGTCATCAGTAATCTCTGGCTTCTCATCAAGCACTTCAAAAATTCTACTAGCGGAAGCGGATGCTCTTTGCGTTTGCAGAAGCAAGAATCCAAACATCCTAAATGGGGCCTGAAGCATTATGACATAAGCATTGAATGCAAATAGCGTGCCGATTGAAACTTGCTCATCTATTGCTAATAGACCCCCATACAGCAGCACTATTGCCATGCCTATTCTTGGTAATGCTTCAATAATCGGGTTAAATTTCGCTCTTTCTTTGATTGTTTGGACATTAACCCATTCGATGTGTCGAGCAGCCTTCTGAAGCAGACCAACTTGCTGTTCCTCTGCAGCAAAAGATTTCACAACCCGCGTCCCGTTAATATTCTCATCAACGATTGTCGCCAGTTCGGCTAAGCGAGCCTGACTAACCCAAGTCAAAGGAAATACAGAGTGTCTAAGTTTTTGACCAAAAAAGTAGACACCCGGAAGCGTACTTAAGGCAACCAACGTTAACGGGACGTGGAGTGTCAGCATGAAGCAGAAGGCAAGAATAAAAGAAATTATGCTCATAGCTATTAATGGGCCGAATGCAAGCAGAACTTGAATGGACCTAATGTCACTATTTGCTCTAGATATGATTTGGCCAGATTGGGTCCTATCGAAAAAAGAGAAACTCAATTTCGTCAAATGGCTGTATAAGAGAGCACGCAAATCTGTTTCAACTCCCCAGGCGACTCTGAATAATGAAATTCGGTATAAGGCTCCCGTTGCAAATCGGCTTACACCTACGAAAATAAGAATTACTGACCACATTGTCAGGTCGCTTGTATTGCTTTCGATAGCTGCGTCAATAGCTTCTTTTGCTATAGCTGGAACAGCAACATTAAGTATCAGGGCTAATGCGCCCACAGTTAAACCGATAAGCAGATATTTTCGATGCGAGCGAGCCACAGGCAAAAGTCGTTTGACCCAACCAAGGTCTGTATCAGGATTTATTGAGTTCTTTGGAGGCTGGTGCCTAAGAGATGTTTGATGCTTTCGTGATTCAATCATTTTGAACGCTTATTCGCTTACTTACTCGTACACGGTAGACCCAAAGCTAATTCATTAAATGGTTGTAGGGGTAATTATGTTCAGCGTCTCAAAATCAACTATCAGTATTTTCGGTAAATAACCTTTAAGGAGCTAACATAGAGACTCTCTAAAGGAGTTCCCATAAATACTGAAGCAGGACTAGCCTTAATTGCTGCAATGGTAGTAGCAACTGCATTCTTCGTTGCCGCAGAATTCTCTTTAGTGGCCAGTAACAGAAAAAAAATTGAAGAACAAGCCTCTGATGGGGAAGGGTCCGCCCAAGTTGTCTTGGGCTTAATCAAAAATCTTTCTTATCACCTAACCGGTGCGCAACTGGGTATCACAGTGACTGCTGTAGTGCTTGGATTCATTGCTGAGCCGACGATGGCCAAACTTATCAAACGACCGTTGGTGGATTTCTTCGGGAATGGAGTTGGCCAATCGTTAACTTTAATAACTGCAATAAGTTTAGTGACGTTTCTAACAATGGTTATCGGTGAATTGATACCTAAAAATATTGCAATAGCTAAGCCGACTACAATGGCCCGCCTACTCGCAAGGCCATTTAAATTTTATAGCTTTCTCGCAAAGCCTTTGATTTATATTAGTGATGCAACAGCAAACAAACTGACGCGATCACTTGGAGTTGAGCCAACAGAAGAGTTAGACCACACCCCTAGCATTGAAGACCTTGATCTGGCAATAAAAGTTTCTGCCGAGGAAGGAACACTTGGCGAACGGAAAGTAGATCTTCTATCCAAGTCAATGAAATTTGCTCTAAAACAAGCAAACGATGTGATGACTCCAAGAGTGGCTTTGCACTCCTTAAAATCAGAATCAACTATTGAAGACCTGGTAGCTCTAAGCCTAGAAACAGGGCATTCCCGCTTTCCTATAACACTGAGTGACTTGGACAATGTGCTTGGTATTGCTCATGTCAAATCTGCTTTATCCATTGCTCCTGAGGAACGGTCAGATGTAAAGGTTACTGAGGTAATGACTGATGTCATTGCTGTTCCAGAAACTCGAGATTTGATCTCTGTTATGGCTGATATGAGGGAGTTGCGAAGGCCAGTAGCGATAGTGGTCGACGAACATGGGGGCACGGAGGGGCTTGTCACCGTTGAGGACCTCCTAGAGGAAATAGTTGGCGAAATTGAAGATGAGTATGACGAAACTGAACAACCACAACAAACAAACAACAAGGGTATTTTTACATTAGCTGGAAGTCTTCGACTCGATGAGATTGAAGAAATATGTGGGTTAAAGTTTGAGGATAAGCCTTACGAAACAATTGCAGGTTTCATCCTTGACAAGTTACAGAGAATTCCCAGCGTTGGTGAAGTCTTTAGATACAAACATTGGAAAATTGAAGTTCTGGAAATGGAAAAATTTCGCATAGCGAGCATTCGTTTGTCAAGCCCCCCATTTCGCTCTCTTGAACACAGGCAAGAGAATAATACTCAAGGGTGTCTGCAATGACCATCACACTAATTGCAATTCTTGTTACTATTCTGTTGATACTGCTCAACGGAGTGTTCGTAGCTGTTGAGTTTGCTGTTGTGACTTCAAAAAGATCCAAGATGCAGAGATTAGCAGAATCCGGAGATAAGTCTGCACAAATGGGCTTGGAACTTATGATGAATCTTCCTTTGTCAATATCAGGGGCTCAATTAGGTATAACAGTTACTTCATTGGGGTTAGGACTGGTAGCAGAACCAGCATTTGCAAAAATCATAGAAAATTTTATTACTGATCCCCTAGGCCTGCCCAAAACACTATCTCACGCTTTGGCCTTTGGTTTCGCACTGTTTATTGTTGTCTTCATTCATATGGTCATAGGGGAAATGGTTCCTAAAAACCTCGCCCTGACTAATCCAGAAGTTGTGCTGTGTAAAGTAGCTCGGCCACATAGGTCATTCGTAATTCTTTTCCGACCAATAATCTGGTTTCTCAATAACGTATCAAGCTTGCTTTTGAAACCTTTTGGAATCAAGCAAGTCGATGAGCTTGGGAATGCGTATACAGCGAAAGAGCTGCACAAATTGATAGGAGAGGTGAAAACAGGTGGTGACCTTGATCAAGGAGAGCATGACATTTTGGCTGGTGCGCTTCTCTTTCAGGATAAAAGAATAAGTTCTGTAATGGTGCCTTGGGTCAACGTGATTAGCGTATCAGAGGGAGATCTAATCGATAATGTAAGGCTAACTGCAATTGAAAGCGGGCATAGTCGCCTTCCAGTCCGCCAAGGAGAAACTGTCCAGGGCTTTCTCCACGTTAAAGACCTTCTCCACTATGAAAAGGAAAGTAATCAATTAAGGCTAACTGATGAGATCGCCCGAGAGATTTTGATCATCTCTCCTGATCAGACTTTAGATGATTTACTGAGAGAGATGCGCGAAACAAAAATTCACTTTGCTTTAGTCGGGGAAAATCCGAACGAGTTTGTTGGGGTAGCAACTCTTGAGGATGTTGTTGAAGCTATCGTTGGAGAAATAATTGATGAGTCCGATAAGGTCTCGTCGCGATAGGACTGGAGCAATCCTCAAGCACCGATAGCGTGATACCCGCCGTCCACGTGAATCATGCTTCCAGTCGTCATTGGAAACCAATCAGAGAGAAATGCCACACAAGCACGAGCTACTGCTGAAGAGTCTTTAACATCCCAACCCAAGGGAGCTTTACTGTCCCAGGCATCTTCAAATTCTTTGAAACCAGGAATTGATTTTGCCGCCATTGTTCTTATCGGTCCAGCAGTGACTAAATTTACTCTGATGTTATCGGGCCCAAGTGAACGAGCGAGATATCGAGATGCTGATTCCAAAGCTGCTTTAGCGACACCCATCCAGTTGTAAGCTGGCCATGCAAATCTCGCATCAAAGTCTAAAGCGACTATTGACCCTCCATTAACCATAAGCGGAGCTGTTGCTTCAGCAACAGTTTTTAAAGAATAAGCAGAAATGTTAAAGCCAGGGGAGATGTCATCCCAGCTAGCGGCAAAAAAGTCTTCTCCTAGTCCTACTTCTGGCATGTAACCGATGGCATGAAGTGCACCATCAACCTGTGTCCATTTCTGCTTCAGTTGTTCATGGATGGCTGAAGCATGTGAGGGGTCAGTGACGTCAAATTCCAACACTTCAACATCACCTTCAAGTTTTCGGACAGTTCTCTCTGTAAGTCTTAATCCGCGACCAGCACCAGTTACGACAATATTAGCGCCTTCCGAAAGAGCTAGTTGGGCTACGCCAAAAGCAAGACTCGCATCGGTAAGAACTCCTGTGATCAAAATGTTCTTATCCTGTAATATTCCCATTGCTACTCCGATGCGTAGGCTTCATAAAGAGATTACATGAGCAAGTCAACAATTTAGGGTTACTAAAGTCATTCTCAGAAATAATTACAAGCAAATCTGTTGGATTGAACGAGTTCCCCGATATGTTCTAGTCATGAAAATTGGAATTGTAGGAGGAACAGGACCGGCTGGTAGGGGATTAGCCCTGCGTCTAGCTTCAATAGGCTATGAAGTGGAAATAGGCTCAAGGTCCTCGGGAAGAGCAGCAGAAATTGTAGAAGAGCTGATTGAAATTTGGGGAGATAGAGGTTACCAGCTCACAGGAGTTAGCAATGAGGAAGCTGCGATGGCAGAAACTGTTGTTCTAGCTACCCCATGGGATTCTTGTGCACCAACAGCAAGGGCACTTAAGAAACAATTAACTGGAAAATTAGTTATATGTATGGCAAATGCTTTAGCCCGAGTAGGAAATGAATTCCACGCCCTATATCCACCTAGGGGTTCGATTGCAGCTGATGTTCAAGCTGCAATACCAACCTCCAGAGTGTCAATGGCTTTTCAGCACCTTCCAGCAAAGGAACTTGGTGAGATAGATACCCCGATGAAAGGCGACGTTTTGGTTTGCGCCGACGAACAATCCGCAATAGATGAGACAATAGAAATCGTTGGGAAAATGGATAATTTACGCGGACTTGACTGCGGAAGTCTTGCAAACGCTGCCCCTGTTGAAGCATTTACTGCAGTCCTTCTCCAACTAAACAAACTTTATAAAACGCGTTCATCTGTTAGTATTATTGGCTTAGAGTAGCTTTTGCACTCAATTCAACTGGTTGTATTCTACAAATGCAACTAAACCGAGGTCATAGTGAAGTAAATGCGAATTTTCAACACGGCAACAAAAAGCATTGAGGATTTCAAGCCAGGCCCCGTAGTAAATATCTACACGTGCGGAATTACTCCTTACGACGCGACTCATATTGGGCATGCGGCTACCTACGTTACCTACGATGTCCTACAGAGAAGATTAAGAGATATCGGTTATGAAACACGATGTGTCAGGAATGTAACTGATGTTGATGATGATATTCTCCGTAAAGCTAGAGAACTTGGCATTCACTACCTAGATTTAGCAGCTAAAGAAACCGACCGTTTCGACGAAGATATGCGAGCTCTTGAAATGATTCCATGCTGGAGCGAACCCAGAGCGACCTCGGCAATTGCTGAAATCAGAAAATTCGTTTCCAAGATTCTGGAAAACGGTGATGCTTACGAAGTTCAAGGCTTCGTGTATTTCGATGTATCGAAATCAGGCGATTTCGGTGCTATGTGCGGTCTTGACCAATCCACAATGTTGCAATACGCCAAAGAGAGAGGCGGCAACCCCCAAGACCCATTGAAACGCAATCCATTAGATTTCGTCTTATGGCAACCATCACTTCCCGATGAACCTGCATGGGAGAGCATGTGGGGTCCCGGTAGGCCTGGATGGCATGTCGAATGCTCAGTGCTGGCAATGAGGGAACTCGAATCTGAGACAATAGACATTCATGGAGGAGGAGCTGATTTAATTTTTCCCCACCATGAATGTGAACGCGTTCAATCTGAATCGTTAACAGGTAAACCCTTCGTTCGGCTTTGGATGCATCAAGCAATGGTTGAAATGGATGGAGAAAAGATGTCGAAATCTTTAGGCAACCTTGTTTTCGTTTCGGAACTGCGAAAAAAATATGACCCCAGGGCAATAAGGTTAGCTCTGGTGAATCATCACTACAGAAAATCGTGGACATGGACCCCTCAATTAATGGACGAAGCCGACCTAAGGTTGCAATCATGGATAAACGCTGGATCAGGGGATTCAGGCTTAGAGCAAGTTCGGAATTGCCTTGACGATGATTTAGATACTGAGGCGGCAGTCAAAGTGATCGATCAACATGCAATGGCTGGAGGCGGCATCTCCGAAGCAGCAAAGTTGTTAGGCGTAAACATAGTTGGATAATGCAGTAGAGACGATCTGTTTCCTGAACTTAAAGCAAAGAACTCGACATATTCACAGAATTACCTAGTACTGATCGGTAATATACATTCATGCCAGTTATAACGATCACACTTCCTGACGGATCCCAAAGGGAGTTGGAAGAGGGGGCTACAGCAGCCGACCTAGCTCAAGACATCGGAAGAGGTCTTGCAAAATCTGCAGTAATTGCCGAGGTGAATGGTAAAGAGGTTGACTTATTAACTCCTCTTCAGGACGGGTCAGAGGTAAGTATAGTTACATCACAAACGGATCAAGGTTTAGAGACAATAAGGCATTCGACTGCTCATGTTCTAGCTCAAGCTGTTTTGGAACTTTATCCCGGCGCAACTTTTGCTATTGGGCCTCCTATTGAAAATGGATTTTACTATGATTTTGATATCCCCGAGGGAGTCGCGATAAAGGAAGAGGAGCTAGAAAACATCGAAGAAAAGATGCGGGACATAATAAAGGCTGACCAAGCCTTTGTTCGAGGTGAAACAAGTGTCCAACAGGCACTTGATATGTTTTCCGACCACCCATATAAGTGCGAAATTATTCAGGCTGCTGACCAGTCAGAGATGGATGGTAATGAAATAATAAGCTTTTATCAGAACGGAGATGGCTTTATCGATCTCTGTAGAGGCCCTCACGTTCCATCTACTGGGAAAATAGCCCATTTTAAATTGATGAGCGTTGCAGGTGCGTACTGGCGAGGTGACGAGAAGAGACAAATGCTCCAACGGATTTATGGAACTGCTTGGGCTACAAAATCGCAGCTTAACGAGCACTTGCATCGTCTGGAGGAAGCAGCGAAACGAGATCATCGTAAACTAGCCAATGAATTAAACTTGCTCAGTTTTCCATCAGAGTTAGGTGGAGGGCTGGCTGTCTGGCACCCCAAAGGCTCAGCCATTAGAAAATTAATGGAAGATTATAGTCGGCAACGGCATGAGGAAGGCGACTACAAATTTGTCTACACACCCCACTTAGCGAACGCAGAGCTATTTAAGACCAGTGGTCATTTGGATTTCTACTCCGAAGGTATGTATCCGCCGATGGAAATGGATAACGGAGAATACTATCCGAAGCCAATGAACTGCCCGATGCACTGTTTGATTTACCGAGCTGGCACAAAATCATATCGCGATCTTCCACTACGACTCTTTGAACTGGGCACCGTGTATCGATATGAACGCGCAGGGACGCTTCATGGGCTGATGAGAATACGAGGTTTCACTCAAGACGATGCACATATATTCACTACGGAAGAAGGTTTGTCTAGTGAAATTTCGAACCTGCTTGCTTTCGTGATGTCGGTTCTGACAGCATTTGGATTCAATGATTTCTCATTCAACCTTTCGACAAGAAATCTTGAAAAATCTGTGGGTTCTGACGAGATTTGGGACACCGCTACTGAGGCTCTCATTGAGGCACTAGAAAGAGAAGGTTTGTCTTACGAAGTTAAAGAAGGCGATGCAGCGTTCTATGGACCAAAAATTGACATTGATGTTTGTGATGCCATCGGAAGGTCTTGGCAACTCTCAACTATCCAGTTGGACTTTAACCTTCCAGATAGGTTTAACCTGAGATATATTGACTCCGCTGGAGAACGTAAACGTCCAGTCATGATCCACAGAGCTTTAATGGGCTCAATAGAAAGATTCTTTGGCGTTCTTATCGAACATTATGCAGGAGCTTTCCCCGCATGGCTGGCACCAGTGCAAGTTTCAATATTGCCAGTCGCAGAAGAACATGAAATTTATGCGGAACAGGTAGAGAAAGCTCTTCGTAACGAAGGCTTTAGAGTTGACATGGAGCGAGCAAGTAATTCGCTCGGCAAGAGGATACGTGATGTCAAATCACAAAAGATTCCATATGTTCTAGTAGTAGGAAGTGAGGACATAGAGTCGCAGACTGTTGGGGTAAACCCCAGAGGGGGAGAAGTCGAAAGAGGCGTTCCTCTTGATGAATTCATGCAAGCGCTAAGCGATGAAGTAAAGAGTCAACTATGAGAGAACCTGTAACGTCTCGGTTACGCGTCCTATGGGCTGGATGGAGACAATCGTATGTCTCAGGGGAAAGCAAAGGCAAAGAAATTAAAAGATCACCTAATTCAGCCAGCATTTTTGAAGATATTTTTGCAGATAAAGACAACATTGAATCTAATTATGTGCTCCATATGGGTGATCATTGTGCTGCGGTACTAAACAAATACCCTTATGTAAGCGGGCATATCCTAATATTGCCCAGAAGGGCAGTTCCTGATCTCGCTAATTTGACTATTCAGGAAAGCACGGAGCTGTGGAATATTATCAATGACTCCGTGAAAGCTATCACTGTTGCTTATGGGCCAGATGGAATGAATATCGGAATGAATATCGGGAGAGCGGCAGGCGCTAGTATCCCCGAACATCTGCACGTCCACTGTCTACCACGTTGGGAAGGAGATACAACCTTTCTGACCTCAGTTGCTGAAGCAAGGATGATACCTGAAACGCTGGATTCAAGTTTTGAAAGACTCAAACGAGCTTGGCCCGTCCACTGATTGTTACATCATTTAAAACAGGAATTACAATAAGGTCATGTCAAGCTCAGAAAAACATGCAGATTCTTTACCAGATGACCTAGACCCCAATTACGGGGCTGACGAATATCAGATTCCCAACAATGATAGAAGAAAACTAGCCGGGTATTTGTATCTCTTAACAGGAATAGTTTCTGTTTCACTATTCTTAATTTGCAGAAATTCTCCTCTTGTTAACGAAGGCTTCCTCGTAGCGGGAATAGGAATTTGGGTTTTCGGTATATATAACTTTTTGGCTGCGACAAAATGCAAAATTGACGAAAGACAGGCATTGCAAATTGCCGAGGAAAAGATCGGCTTTAGAATAGGTCCCTGTTCTGCTCAGTTGATGTGGAGAGGATTAAGAAGCCGACCCGTCTGGAGAATATTGGCGTATTCATCAGAGCCAATTCCTAAACAGAGAGCAGTCCTACTGATTGATGCTAACACCAAAGGAATTCATGAGAGTGTCGTAGAGGAAAATCCAGAAGACTGGGATTTCTCTACAAAACAAACAACGTAACCAAAATAAAGACTCGGGATGCTAATGTTGCGTAGAGTCTTAAGACTGGATGGTGCTAAATGTTTGATGGAAATTTTCGAAAAGGTGTTGACAGGGTTTTAGACCCCGTAGGTGTAGCCCTTAGTAGGATTGGTATTTCAGCTAATGCACTGACAGCGGTGGGAATAATCATTGCTGGAATAGGGTCTATTCTAATAGGTCAAGGCCGACTGTTCTTAGGCTTTATTTTTCTGATTCTTACAGGTCTGCCAGATGCCCTTGATGGTGCAGTCGCCAAAGCGAGTGGGACCACATCCATTAGGGGGGCATTTCTTGATTCAGTGAGTGATCGAGTTACAGACATACTATTGTTTTGTGGTATCGCTTGGTATTTAGCCTCTAACGAACCAGGGCGAATAATGATGCTTCCTGTGGCAGTAATGGGCGCTGCCATGCTTATCTCATATCAACGAGCTAAAGCTGAATCGCTCGGGTTTGATGCAAAGGGAGGCATTATGGAGCGAGCTGAGAGATTCATTGTTCTCGCTCTGGGATTATTGATTAGTGATATATTGATACCTGTTCTTTGGGTAATGCTTGTCCTCACAATTATTACGGCTATTCAACGTTTCATAAAAGTTTGGAAGCAGGCGACCGCGCAACTAAAAAAGTCCCCTGAACCAGACACTCCTTAAGTGTTTAAAGAAAAAATAATTGTCTACGCCTACAAGTTAGTATCAGGCCTTATCAAGGCTATCCCTGAACGCCTACTTGCAATGCTTAGAAATGCTATGGCCAAAGTAGCCTTCAGGCTTTCAGTTGACAAGAGGGCACTCGTTGAAAGAAATCTCGAGAGAGCTCATGAAACGGAAATCACTAAACCAGAATTAAATCAAAAAGCGCAACAAGCCTTTCTCAGCTACGCACGGTATTGGACTGACTCAGCAAAAATGCAGTCACTATCAGATCGTCAGATTGACTACGGTTTTACCGTTGAAGGGTTCGAACATATAGAGGATGCCTGGTCTGAAGGGCCAGGGCCAATTTTAGCTCTTCCTCATCTCGGTGGCTGGGAATGGGCAGGGCGATGGTTAACATGTCGGCCTAATTTTGAAGTAACTGTTGTCGTCGAGCCACAGCAACCAGAGGAACTTTTCCAGTTCATGATCAGTTATAGAGAGTCATTTGGAATGAATGTCATTCCACTGGGTCCTAATGCTGGCCAGAAAGTGATAAAAGCTATTAAAAATAACCACGTGGTCTGCCTTTTATGTGACCGAGACATCGAGGGGAATGGAGTGAGCGTTGATTTTTTTGGGGAAGAAACGACTATTCCAGGTGGCCCAGCTACGTTATCGATAAGAACTGGTGCCAAAATCATACCCGTGGCTGTTTATCAAAAAGCTAACTCCCATCACGCTATTGTTAAACCGCCGATCGACTCAGCAAGGAAAGGGAGCTTGAGAGAAGATGTAGCTCGGATATCTCAAGAAATTGTTAGATCATTCGAAGAACTAATTCGCCTTGAGCCGGAACAATGGCACCTCATGTCACCTAACTGGCCAAGCGATGAGAGATTATTAAGTCAGCATCAAAGGAAATAATTGGCTTAGTAAAGGAATTATCTGGAAAATCGGGTACGAATAGAGTATGCGAGTTGGCATGATAAGCCCTTATAGCCTCACCGTTCCCGGTGGGGTGCAAAATCAAATACTTACTCTTGCTAAATCAATCCGAAGGCTAGGCACAGATGTAAGGATCTTGGGTCCTTGCGATGGCCCTCCTCCAGATACCGGAATTACTCCTCTAGGCAATAGTTTGCCCACAGCAACCAATGGCTCTATTGCACCATTGGCCCCAGATGCCGCTGCTCAGTTAAGAGTTATCCGAGCATTACGCGACGAACAGTTTGATGTTTTGCATGTTCACGAACCGCTCGCTCCTGGTCCCACAATTACCTCAATCGTCCTCAAACAAAGCCCTATAGTAGCTACTTACCATAGATCGGGCCATTCGAAGTTCTACGATTACTTCAATCGTCCTGCCCGTTGGGTCGCTTCTCGTATCGAAATCAATTGTGCAGTCTCCGAGGAAGCTGCTAAGACGGCAAAGGATGCTCTTGGGGGCGATTATGAAATACTATTCAATGGAATTGACCTAGACCTGTATCAGGGCAACAAGGGAAAAATTCAAACTCCAACAATCCTCTTTATTGGTCGACATGAGCCGCGGAAGGGATTAAAAATACTTCTTGAAGCGCTCCGATACCTTCCAAATGATGTCCGTCTTTGGGTAGCATCCGAGGGGCCAGAGACTAACCGATTAAAAGAAGAGAACTCAAACGATGATCGTATCGTTTGGCTGGGGACGATCTCTGATGAAGAAAAGGTGAAGAGGCTACAAGAGTGTTCGGTGCTATGCGCCCCTTCACTTGGTGGTGAATCTTTCGGAATCGTTTTATTGGAGGCTATGGCCGCAAGGACTCCTGTTGTTGCGAGCTCCATACCTGGGTATATGAAGCTGGCACGCGAGGGGAAAGACGCTCAGCTTACCAAGCCGGGGGACCCGATAGCGTTGTCAGATGGATTACGATCAGTCCTCTTCAATGAGAAAGTTGCTGAAACGCTATCAAAATCTGGCAGAGAAAGAGCAGAACAATTCTCTATGGATGAGCTAGCAAAACGATATCAGAAGATATATGAAAGGGCTCTTATTACAACCCCTGCTGCGCCACTGATCAAAAGAGGCCGTTATTTTCCCTCTGGTTTAATGAACTACAACGAAGATAAAAGACAGTGAAGTTATATCTTCAATAGAAAAAATTCGTTATGCTACACATAAGACAAAGGAGCCTTCATGGGTTTAATAATCGTATTGATAATTGTTGGGTTATTCGCAATATTTTCTATCCTGCAATACAACGGTCTAGTAAGACTTCGAAATGGAACTGAGAATGCCTGGTCACAAATAGATGTGCAATTACGCAGGCGCTACGACTTAATCCCGAATTTAGTAAATACTGTTAAGGGATATGCAGAGCATGAGCGGGAAACTTTTGAAGCAGTAACTCAAGCTAGAACTGCTGCGATGGCAGGCCAAACTGTCGGCGAGCAAGCTGAGAATGAGAATATGCTAAGTGGGGCTCTTAAATCTCTATTTGCTGTCGCAGAAGCTTATCCTGATCTAAAAGCAAATGAAAATTTCCTTCAGCTACAGGAAGAGCTAGTAAGCACCGAAAGTCGAATAGCATTTGCCCGTCAGCACTATAACGATAGTGTGTTGGGTTATAACAACAAAATAGACACTTTTCCATCCAACCTTATCGCAGGAGCCTTTAAATTTAAGCAGGCTGAATTCTTTGAAACAGAGGATGAGGCTACTGGCCCGGTTGAGGTCAATTTTTAATGCAGCCGCATGAGGCGGTCCGTCGATCCCTTAGTATCTTCCTAATTTGGTTTATTGCGAACAGTATCTTGTTCACGATAATCCTAGCCATTTTGGGCATAGCAATTATTCTCGCAGTCCTGATTTCGGTAGCGATTGCACTTGCAGCGAGCATCTTCACTTATCGAGGGATGGAAATAAAAATTATCAAAAAAGTAAGTGCGAAAGCTATTGGTGATGGAGTATATCCAAAATTCGAAAATCTAGTTGAGGGACTATGCATAGCCCATGGTTTTAGGCAACCCAACCTTTTTGTCGTCCCTGATTCAGCGCCGAACATGATGATGGTAGGAAAAAATAGTTCGCTTGGGAATCTGATCATTACTACCGGATTGCTAGAGCGACTGAACAGAGTAGAATTAGAAGGTCTGATAACTCACGAATTAAGTAGGACAAGGAACAGGCTGGCTTTTCTGGATAGTACAACTGCCCTCCTCGTGGCGAGGCCTTTTTCCTCTGTGCCTTCGCTTGTTAACTGGATAGCAACGAAGGTCTTTGCTTCATGGGCGGTGGCGGAAACAGACCTTCAAGCTGTAGGGCTCACCAGATATCCAACAGCTCTTGCTAGCGCATTGAAAAGTTTAAATACTGATGGAAGAGAATTGAGAGTAAACCCAAGATTCTGTAGGCATTTATGGATAAATCCACCAGTTGATGCACTTATAAGCTCCAGCTTTACTACTAGTGATCGTATAGCTGCGCTATCAGAACTGTGAACTCAATCACAACTAAAAAGAAACACAACTTATGAAATACCGGTAACATCAGAGTATGACGAATGATGACACAACCTCTGGAATAACAGGAACTGTAAAGGTAAAGCGTGGATTAGCTGAGATGTTAAAGGGTGGTGTGATCATGGATGTGGTTACACCTGAGCAAGCTAAGATAGCTGAAGATGCTGGAGCGGTAGCGGTCATGGCGCTAGAACGGGTACCTGCTGATATTCGCGCAGATGGTGGTATCGCAAGAATGAGTGATCCTGAAATGGTTGAAGGTATCAAATCAGTTGTGACAATACCAGTTATGGCAAAAGCAAGAATCGGGCATTTCGTTGAAGCACAGATACTCGAGGCACTCGGCGTTGATTATGTAGATGAATCTGAAGTACTCACTCCCGCTGATGAGAAACATCACATAGACAAGTGGGCTTTCACGGTGCCATTTGTATGTGGGGCAACAAACCTTGGGGAAGCATTAAGGAGAATATCCGAAGGTGCATGCATGATCAGGAGTAAAGGTGAAGCTGGAACCGGAAATGTTATTCAGGCCGTACGTCACCTGAGGACTATCCTCGGAGACATAAAGAAGATAGGCCAAGCTGATTCTGCAGAACTTTATGACTGGGCTAAGCAACTTCAGGCACCTGTTCAACTAGTGCAAGAAGTAGCCGAAACAGGCGTGTTACCAGTCCCCATGTTTTGCGCTGGTGGAATCGCTACGCCGGCTGATGCTGCTTTGGTTATGCAACTCGGCGCTCAGGCAGTATTCGTCGGATCTGGTATATTCAAATCAGAAAATCCCGAACCGAGAGCAAAGGCAATAGTTGAAGCAACCACGAATTACACCAATCCAGAGATCTTAGCGAAAGTTAGTAAAGGGCTTGGTGGCCCAATGACTGGTATAGGTATGGATGAGTTATCTATCAAATTAGAAGAGCGTGGTTGGTAAACGCCTACAGGTAGGTGTGCTTGCTCTGCAGGGGGCCTTTGAAAGCCACATCAAAACTTTCCTAAACATGGGAGTCGAAGCTCTACCTGTTAAAAGCCCCGATGACTTAGAGCAGGTAGATCGCCTCGTCATTCCTGGTGGAGAGTCAACAGCGATTTCGATGCTCTTAAATTTAAATTCCCTTCGTGCGCCATTACAAAAAAGAATCTCTGAGAAAATGCCAGTTTTTGGAACATGCGCGGGAATGATAGTCCTATCAAAAGTGATTCTTGACGGGAGAGAGGATCAAATACCTCTTAATGCAATCGATATTACAGTTCGGAGAAATGCATTTGGTAGACAAATTGACTCTTTCGAGTCAGAACTTGAAGTTAAAGGGTTAGGTGATCCGTTTCCTGCAGTTTTTATAAGAGCACCGATAGTTGAGAGTGTCGGCGAGAATGTAGAAGTGTACGCAAAAGTCAATGACCAAATCGTTCTTTGTGGAAATGACTCGACACTAGTAACATCATTTCATCCAGAGCTTTCAGGCGATAACCGAATTCATGAGATATTTCTCTCCATAGAGAATAAAGATAGGTAAGGGCATACATGTCAGGTCATTCAAAATGGGCAACTATCAAGCACAAAAAAGGCGCCGCTGATAAGAAACGCGGAAAGTTATTCGCCAAACTTATAAAACAGGTAGAGGTTGCTGCCAGGCAAGGAGGTGGGGAACTTGACGCTAACCCTACGTTGCGGACGATGTACCAGAAAGCGCGCGATAATTCAGTGCCGTTAGACACAATAGAACGAGCAATAAAACGTGGAACAGGTGAGTTGGAAGGCGTCAATTATGAAGATGTAACCTACGAAGGCTATGCACCTAACGGAGTAGCTTTATATATAGAAACCTTGACGGATAACAGAAACAGAACTGGCTCAGAGGTGAGGTCAACACTATCAAAACACGGAGGTTCGTTAGCCGAACCTGGTTCTGTAGCATGGCAATTCGAAAGAAAAGGTGTGATTGCTCTCGAGAAGTCAATAGACGAGGATTCAATTATGATAGTTGCGCTTGATAATGGGGCCGAAGATCTTCTAGATGAAGGAGATACATGGCGCCTTACTTGCGACCCCACCGACCTCAATAGTTTACGAGACGCTCTCGATGCTTCTGAGGTGCCTTCAATATCAGCTGACTTGACTTTTCTGCCTACTCAAGTAGTGCCTCTCGCGGATTCGACATCTGCCAAGCAGGTTTTGACTTTAATTGATCTACTTGATGAACTTGATGACGTTGATTCAGTGCATGCGAATTTTGATATACCCGACTCAGTCCTTCAGGAATTAGCTGGGTGAAGACAATCCACCGACTTTAGATAAAGAAACCCTATTATCGTACATATGTTCGTTTTAGGAATAGATCCGGGACTGTCACGTTGTGGTTACGGCGTTATTAATGTCCAAAACTCGAAAGAGGTTGCTATAGCCGCAGGTGTGGTTAGGACAGCTGCAGATGAAGAGACTTGCAGGCGACTACATGAGATAAGAAATGAAATCCGGTTATTGATTTCTGAATACAATCCTGAAGTAGTTGCTATTGAGAGAGTTCTATTTCAACGAAACGTAAAAACCGCGATTTCTGTTAGCCAAGTAATCGGAGTCGTTATGGTTGAAGCTTTAGATGCTGGCTGCGAAATAGCCGAATACTCCCCAACGGAAGTTAAATTAGCAGTAGCTGGATACGGAGGCGCTGAAAAGAAAGAGATTCAGATAATGGTCAAAACGCTTCTTAGAATTAAAAGGGATTTAGAACCTGTTGATGCAGCCGATGCATTGGCAGTGGCATTATGTTACTCAGCAAATCGTTCAGTGGTGAGCCCATGACGATAGGAAGTCTTCGCGGGCAGATTACAGTTAAGGAGAACGATGAGGTTATTCTGGAGGTGGGCGGTGTAGGTTATCGATTAAAGATTCCTTCTCCAGCATATGAAACTGTCCGAGTGGGAACACACGATACCCAGTTATTCACACATCACCACTTTCGAGAGAACGAGCAAACCCTATATGGATTCACGACAAGATATGAATGTAGGCTTTTCGAGGCGTTAATTTCTGCACATAAAATTGGTCCGGCATTGGGATTATCAATCTTGTCAACCTATAACCCGGATCAGTTAACAGATATCGTAGAGGAGCAGGACACTGATGCACTTTGTCTGGTCCCAGGTGTTGGAAAGACAACAGCTTCGAGACTAGTAATAGACTTAGAAGCGAAATTTAAAAAACTTTCAATAGATTCACCACAATTCTCAACAAAAACAAACAGCGCAGTCAGTAAAGATGTGCGAGATGTAAGGGATGCACTCTCGGGACTTGGCTACGAGGCAGAAGAAATCTATGCAGTGACTAAAGACCTTCCCATAGAAACTGATACCTCAGAGTTGATAAAATTGGCCTTGCAAAGACTCGCATCAAACTCCAAATGACAGAATAAAGAATTGATTATGAGAGACGAATTACTTACCCCAGACGAATCAGACGAAGATAATGATATTTCTAACGACATGAGCCTGCATGATCTACGCCCTGGTTCATTAAGTGATTTCGTTGGTCAGGCAGAACTGAAACAGCATCTTGAGATCATTCTTGGAGCTGCCCAAAAAAGAGGAAAACCGTCGGATCATCTTCTTTTCGCTGGTCCGCCAGGTCTAGGAAAGACTACGCTAGCCAATATTGTCGCTGAAGAAATGGGTGTAATGCTTCACAGCACTTCAGGACCAGCGTTAGACCGGGCTGGTGATTTAGCTGCCATCCTTACTAAATTAGAACCTGGTGATGTCCTATTCATTGATGAAATTCATCGACTATCAAAGGCAGTTGAAGAAGTTCTTTACCCGGCGATGGAGGATTTCCAGCTCGATATCGTCTTAGGGAAAGGACCTGCGGCTCGGTCAGTCCGTCTACCGGTTGCTCCATTCACGCTTGTGGCCGCAACCACAAGAACAGGTTTGATAACTGGACCCCTCAGGGATAGGTTCGGCCTTGTCGCGCGTCTGGATTATTACACTGCAACAGATCTTGAAAAGATAGTTTCGCGTTCAGCAAATATTATTAACATCCAAATTGATGAAGCCGGTAGTTCCGAGATAGCTAGAAGATCTCGAGGAACTCCACGCATCGCCAATAGATTACTGCGCCGAGTGCGTGATTTCGCTGAGATGAAAGCAAAGGGTATAGTCGATCAGTCTACTGCAAATGAAGGACTCAAAGTTTTTGGTATAGATACAAAAGGCTTAGATAAAGTAGACCGTTCTATTCTTAATGCACTTTGTAAACAATTCAACGGAGGACCCGTTGGACTTTCTACACTCGCAATCAGTGTTTCAGAACCTACCGAAACGGTTGAAGACGTTTATGAACCATTTCTGATTCAGCAAGGTCTCCTAATGCGAACTCCTAGAGGTCGAGTCGCTACAGATACTGCCTGGGAACATCTTAATTTGAAACCCCGCCCGCAGCCAGATGCTAGAAACAGTAAAAATCTATTTTCGTCGCTTGAGGAATAGAAGAGCATAATTTTGGATATTTCAAATTTTGACTATTGCTTGCCAAAAGATGCCATAGCGCAGGTGCCATTAGCTCAAAGAGATGCATCGAAACTCCTTGTTGGATCAGATCCGGTCGTTCATACGTATACAAGAGACCTGCCAAACTTCCTAAAAGAAGGGGATGTTGTTGTGTTAAATGAGACACGGGTCATGCCTTCGAGACTAAATCTCCGAAGAGCAACAGGTGGGGCAGTCGAAGTGTTAGTTCTTGAGGAGAATGCGGATGGAAGATGGGAAGCTCTTGTGCGGCCGAGTAGAAAAATTCAGGATGGTGAAGAACTACTTGATCCTAACGGAAAAAAAATATTGAGTATTGAGGATATTACCGACAGAGGTTCAAGGCTCGTTCGCCCCCTCGCAGGCAAAATGAGAGAAATTTTTGATGAGCATGGACAAATCCCATTACCTCCCTATATAGAAAATAAGGGAATCGATTCGAGTAGATATCAAACTATCTTCGGAAAAAAAGAAAGTTCTGTAGCAGCACCCACAGCAGGACTTCATCTGACCGATAGAGTTATCCAAGAATGTTCAGCCGCTGGGGCGTCTATAGTGGCTATCAATTTAAGTGTTGGTATAGGAACATTTCGACCTATCTCAACAAACTCTATCAATAATCATTTGATGCATTCTGAAAGCTATCACGTTAATGCACATACTTGGGAAATAATACAAGAAGCAAAAAGGGTCGTTGCTGTAGGAACAACCGTAGTTCGAACCCTAGAATCTGTCGCAAAATCAGGGAGATTGGAAGGAAAGACCGAACTATATATAAAACCTGGATTCGAATTCGAAGTCGTTGATGCTTTGATGACTAATTTCCATCTACCCAAATCAAGCCTCTTAGTAATGGTTGAGGCTTTTATGGGAAAGGCTTGGAAAGACCTTTATCATCTCGCTTTAGCGGAAGGATATAGATTCCTTTCCTTTGGTGACGCTATGTTTATTGAACGTGATCAGTGAACTGTGATAGAAGGATAGGATATATGAGATTAAGGAGTCAGCGATGATCCCAAAATTTTCTGTGACAGCTACTGATGGGAAAGCACGCACTGGTGTTCTGTCAATGCAAAGACACACCCTGCAAACCCCAACATTTATGCCCGTTGGAACAAGAGGCTCAGTCAGAACCATTACTTCCCAAGACCTTGAAGAACTAGGAGCTGATGTCGTCCTTGGAAATACGTATCATTTGATGCTGCGCCCCGGTGAAAAACTTATTGAAGAATTTGGGGGTATCCATGGTTTTTCTAATTGGGACCGACTTGTGCTAACAGATTCAGGAGGCTACCAAGTTTTCTCATTAGAGCCAGAGGTAGATGATGATGGTGTCAAATTCAAATCAACATATGACGGGAGTATGCATCGATTGACTCCAGAAAGAGCAGTGGATATTCAATTTGCCTTAGGATCTGATATCCAAATGGTTCTTGATGTTTGCCCACCAATTCCTGCTGAAAAAGATATTATTGAGCTCGCTGTAAAGAGAACTCATATGTGGGCAGAAAAAGGACGAAGCCACTTCCTCAAAAAGGTAAATAGTTTTGAAAATGAAAGAGCTCAATTCGGAATTGTTCAAGGTGGACTAGATCTTGAACTGAGACGGGTATCAGCAGAACAAATCGTTGAAGTCGGCTTTGATGGCTATGCAATAGGTGGTTTATCTGTAGGGGAGTCACGGCAAGAAATGATTGAACCGATGCGTATCAGCGTTGAAGGACTTCCCGAACAACGTCCTAGATATTTCATGGGCTTGGGTGACCCAGCAGGACTTGTCGAGGCGATTTCCTGCGGAATCGATATGTTTGATTGCGTTTGGCCCACTAGGTTAGCCAGACACGGAACGGCTCTAACTATGCAAGGTCGCGTGAATATTGGAGCCGCTAGGTACGCAAAGAGTGATGACCCTATTGATCCCGATTTTATTACAAGCCCAGCGTCGAAATGGTCTCGAGGCTACTTGCGTCATTTACTAGCAGTAGGTGAACCCGTTGCTGGTAGGCTTCTAACACTTCATAACCTGGCATGGACAATTGACTTCATGAGGCGTGCGCGAGAATCAATAGAAGAAGGAAGGTTTAGCGACTTTAGAAATGAAACGCTTCAAATTTGGGGTTAATTGAGAAATGCTTTCATTCAACCAGCCATAACTGGCTTATGTAACAAACCAAGAATCAGGTTCTTTTCATATAATTCTATCTGCGCGTATCAAATTATTTCTAAAGACCTCGGAACCCACGAAATGAGACGGTAGCATTTGGAACTGAACCTTAAGATTAGGAGATTTAAATCTAATGGGAATACTCTTTCTGCCTATATTGCTTTTACTCATGTATTTTATGATTCTGAGGCCACAGCAAAAACAGCGCAAACAACAACAACAAATGTTGACAACTCTTGATGTAGGTGACGACGTGATCCTCGAGTCAGGAATCTACGGAACTATTAGTGACCTTGACGGCGCTACTGTCTTTGTCATGATTGCAGATGGTGTAGAAATGAAAGTCGCGAAAAGTAACGTTGCGAGGTTGATCGCATATGATGACGACTCGGAATTAAACTAATTTTTTCATTAGGGGGTCAGGACAAGAGATGAAAAGACAAGTTCTTCTCCCTTTATTATTGATCCTTATTATCGTCGGTGGACTATTTGGTTGGTCAATAGGCGCGGGTAATAGCGTTCTGCTGGGATTGGACCTCGAAGGAGGAGCAGAAGTAGTTCTCGAACCTGTCGAAGATATAGAACTTAGTGGAGACGCTCTTGATGAAGCACTAGACAGAGCTGTTGAAATCATTCGAAATCGTGTTGATGGATTAGGTGTTGCAGAACCAGACATTACACGTCAATCAAACAGAATTGTTGTCCAACTACCTGGTGTGGAGGATCAGCAACGGGCCCTAGAAGTCGTAGGTCAAACAGCTGAGTTAAGATTCAGGCCTGTTTGTGCAATATTGCCTGCTGTACCAATAAAATTAGATCCGTCAAATAGTCCGAACTCCGATGGAACAAATGATGCTCCAGTTGGGATTCTTCCAACAGACCAAGACGAATTACCTATTGATGGGCCAGTCCAACAAGATTCAGGAACTGTGGGCGTGACCCCAGATGGAATTGGCTGTGAAAACCTTGGCTTCGCTCCTGAAGACGCGATAGAAATGGAAAATACTGAACCCGACGACGATGAAGCAGAGAACCCTGTTGTGCTTCCTCTTCTTGATTCACAAGGCACCCCTTATCAACGGTTATTATTAGGAAGAACAATGTTGACAGGTGCTTCGCTTGAAACCGCAGATGCCAGTTTTGCCGGTTTCGAGTGGCAAGTTCTTCCTATCTTTAACTCAGGCACCGAAGGAATTGATCTGTTCAATGCAGCTGCCAATGCATGTTTCAACCGAACTTCAGCATGCCAAGCAGGACAATTAGCAATTGTTCTTGATGGGGTTATTGAATCGGCACCTACTGTCAATACTCCTTTCTTTGAACGTGACCAAATTGTTATAAGCGGAAATTTCGATCAAAATCGTGCCGAAGATACCGCTCTTGTCCTCAGGTACGGATCTCTCCCCTTAGAGTTCGGTGACCCTACTGATCCGACAAGCGGTAGCAGGGTTCGTCTTGTCTCTGCCACTCTTGGTCAAGACTCCTTAGACGCCGGAATCACCGCAGGTCTAGTTGGGCTTGCAATCGTTGCGCTCTTTATGGTCGCTTATTACAAACTGCTAGGACTCGCAGCAATGCTTTCTCTAGCAGTTTCTGGGTCTATGCTGTGGGTCATTCTTGCTTGGCTATCAGAAACTCGAAGCCTGGCCCTCACATTAGCTGGAGTCGTTGGGTTGATTGTTTCCATAGGTACATCATTAGATTCCAATGTTGTGTACTTTGAGCACCTAAAGGAAGATATCAGAAATGGAAGAACTCTTCGTTCTGCAGTTGACCAATCCTTTCCGATAGCGTTTAAAACAATCTTTTGGGCAAACTTAGCGTCCCTTATCGGAGCTGCGATTCTTTATTTCCTAACCGTAGGGTCTGTGCGAGGTTTCGCTTTAATGCTTGGTCTAGCTTCCATACTTGACCTTATTGCTACCTATTTCTTCCTCCGGCCAGTTGTCAAACTAATATGTACGCAAAAAGCAATACAAGATCGAACATGGTTAAGTGGTTTACCGGCTTCTGTTGAGGAGGGATCGTGAATTTGCTTAGAAGAATGTATAGAAATGAAACGACCGTACCTTTTGCGAAGTTATGGAAACCCGTCGGATTTTGTTCTCTATTAATCCTCATCATTTCAGTAAGTAGCCTTGGATTCAGAGGCCTTAATCTCGGTCTTGAATTTGAAGGTGGCGGAGCGTGGGAATTACCAGCCTCTGGAATTGAAGCTGATGAGGTACGAGATGCCTTACGACCTCTTGGAATAGCCGACGCGCGTATTCAAACAGGTGGAGATGTCCTGCGAGTTCGGACCGAATTATCAAAGGTTGCTCAATCTACTCTTCAAGAAGGGGAGAGTAGCGACCCAATTGTCGCTCAAGTAACAGCTGTTTTATCTGAGATCACTGGCCAGCCTGAATCAGCAATCAGTGTTTCAACGGCTGGTCCATCTTGGGGTGAAGAAATAACCAACAAGGCTATCAACGCGCTAATTGTCTTCTTTATTGTGATAGCGCTTTATATAACAATCCGACTTCGATGGGAAATGGCTGTAGGTGCTTTACTAGCAGTAGCGCACGATATCTTGATAACTGTTGGCCTGTACGCTCTATTTCAATTTGAAGTAACCCCGCCAACAGTGATCGCTTTTCTAACGATTATGGGGTATTCGCTTTATGATACTTTGGTTGTCTTTGACAAAGTAAGAGACAACGAACATCTAGTTATTAACTCTAAACTTACCTATACCTCCGTTGTTGAAAGAGCTTTGAATCAAGTTTTCATGCGGTCTGTGAATACAAGTATCACGTCAATTCTCCCAGTTGTCTCAGTTCTAGTTGTTGGCTCTGGCATAATGGGGGCGGTAACACTTAGAGAATTTGCACTAGCGTTACTGATTGGTCTAATCATCGGAACATTCTCTTCTCTTTTCGTGGCATCACCAATAGCAACAATCCTCCGCAACAGATTCGGTGATTCTGAATCGGATAGTAACAGGTCATACCGGTTAAGTGAAGCGGTCCGTAAAAGGTCAAAGAGTACCAAAGGGACACTTGTAGTACCCTCAAACCCTGCTATTCCTCCAAGGCCAAGAAAAAAACGTAAATAATTGCGATGCCGATATCGGAAATAGAACTAAAAGAACTAATACACACAGTTCCTGACTTTCCGCGAGAAGGCGTTGAATTTAAAGACATCACTCCCCTTTTGGGTAACCCAAATGCATTTGACGCTGTCATACAACGCATGTCTGAATTAGCCATAATGGAAAATCCCGACTACATCGCCGGAATTGAATCACGCGGTTTTATTTTCGGCGCAACACTTGCACATTCGCTCAATTTAGGTTTCGTCCCTATTCGTAAAGAGGGAAAGCTTCCAAGTGAGGTCGTCGGTGAGAGTTATAGTTTGGAATATGGCGACTCTACGCTTGAGATGCAAAGCAACTCGATACATGCAGGGGCGAAAGTCCTTATCGTTGATGATATTCTTGCAACTGGCGGAACAGCAGAATGTGCTGCAAAACTGGTGGAGCGTCTTGGGGGACAGGTCACAAGCTTTGTTTTTCTCGCAACACTTGATTTTTTGAATGGAAGAAACAAGATAGCAAATTACAGGCATCATCATCTTTTAACTTACGACTAGTCCTTGCCTGAGATAAGCTAAAGATATGAGCTTGACTACGACCAAGATAAGTTTATGGAACAGGGTTGAAGAGGATCCAGCCGCAGAGCTCGACCACGTTTTGGAACTCTTCTCTAGGCATCATGCCGACTCAGCTACAGCATCCATAAAAAGAGCTTATTTAGAGGCGCAACAGGCGCATAATGGTCAAATCCGAAGGTCTGGAGATGCCTACATAACTCACCCAGTTGCTGTAGCGGAGATCGTAGCGTCACTCGGGCTTGATGAATCCACAATAATAGCTGCATTGCTTCATGACACCCTCGAAGACACGGAAGAAGCCGTTGAACGTATAGAGGAAGTCTTCGGAATTGAAGTTGCTTCAATTGTCGATGGAGTAACTAAATTAGAGCGCATAAAATTTGATACTAAACAAGCCCAACAAGCTGCATCTATGAGAAAAATGCTTGTCGCAGTTGCAAAAGATATTAGAGTTCTCTTAATTAAATTGGCTGACCGACTACATAACATGAGAACAATCGCATCATTGCCTAAATGGAAGCAGCAACGTATAGCAACTGAAACGCTAGATATCTATGCCCCCTTAGCTCACAGACTAGGTATGCAAGGACTAAAAAACGAACTTGAGGATCTTTCTTTCGCAGCATTACACCCAAAGTGGTATGCGCAGATAGATCAGATGATAGCTGACCGAGCACCTGAAAGAGATCTCTACCTCGCACAGATCTTGGCAGATGTTAAATCACGACTTGACGAATTAATGGTAGGTGCAGAAATACATGGCAGACCTAAACATTTCTGGAGCATCTACGAGAAGATGGTAATAAAAGGTAGAGAGTTCGACGAAATATACGACCTGATGGGAATAAGGGTAATAGTTGAATCAGTTAAGGACTGCTACGGGGCTCTTGGTTCAATTCATGCGACATGGCACCCCGTTCAAGGAAGATTTAAAGACTATATCGCAATGCCAAAATTTAACCTTTATCAATCGCTTCATACCACTGTGATAGGGCCACAAGGAAAACCACTTGAAGTCCAAATAAGAACACGGGATATGCATCATCGGGCTGAGCATGGTGCTGCAGCTCACTTTAGTTACAAAGAAAAATCTGATCAGAACGAATACATGTGGTTCTCTAGAATAGTTGATTGGCAAGAGGAGACCGAAGACCCTTTAGAGTTCATGACAAATCTAAAGATGGACCTAGATCAAGACGAAGTTTTCGTTTTTACACCTAAAGGTGAAGTCGTAACACTTGAATCAAAATCTACCCCCATAGATTTTGCATACACAATCCATACAGAGATAGGGCACGCTTGTAGAGGGGCTAGAATAAATAAGCGACTTGTCCCATTAGATACGGTTCTTCAGTCAGGCGATACCGTAGAAATTTTGACCAGTAATGCCCAAGATGCAGGGCCATCACAAGACTGGTTAAGGTTTGCGAAAACGCATAGAGCAGGATCCAAAATTCGACAATGGTTTACGCGCGAAAGAAGAGAAGACGCAATTGATGCAGGCCGAGAAGCTCTAGCTGAATGCCTAAGAAAAGAGGGATTGCCAACTTTTAAACTACTTAAGAGTGAGACTCTTCAGGAAGTATGCGAAACGCTTAACTACCCAGACTCAGAGACTCTCTATGCCGCTATAGGCGAACAGAATGTAAACCCAAAAAGCGTTGCAGGACGGTTTCGCGAAATTCTTGAGAAGTCAGGCTACTCACAAGGAATTCCAACCCAACTTCCGAGCCATCGAGAAAAGAAGGTTGGGAAAACAAAAAAGAAACGTGAGAACCAGGTTGGAGTCGTTGTAGAAGGTGTAGACGATGTGATGATAAGGCTTGCAAAATGTTGCACGCCCGTTCCCCCCGATGAAATTATGGGTTTCGTTACAAGGGGAAGAGGGGTCTCGATACACCGAAGCGACTGTGCTAACGGTGTGGCCTTAGCTTCAGGGCATGCGAACCGTTTGATTGACGTCGAATGGGATGATAAACGTGGAGGTACCTTTGCGGCATCAATCGAAGTTAAGGCATTTGACCGGACAAGACTCCTTGGAGACGTATCAACAGTTCTTTCAGATGCAAGAGTGAACATTATCTCAAGTTCTACTCGGACGGGATCGGATAGGGTAAGTGTGATGAATTTCGAATTCGAATTAGGTGATGGACGGCACTTAGATTGGCTTATAAGCCTCATTCGACAAGTCGATGGGGTATATGATGCTTATCGAATCTTACCTGGAAATAAAAAAGGGAAACCGCTCCAGAGAGCAAAATAATGATCGCCACAAAGGAACGAATTCCAAAACACCCTCAAACTATATTTTCCTTAAATTCTCATGATGAAATTTAGAATAGTTGAGAGCGGCGGATACAAGATTCAAGAAGTTGACAGGTTTACGCGTAAATTCAACAAAACGGAAACAAATAATTTAAAGCAACGGTCGATCTCCAAACTCCAAAGAGTTAAATTCTCACTAACCCGTAATCAAGGGTACGACCCTCAAGAGGTAGATGATTATATAGACTCCATTCTGAATCAGAACATTATGGATTTGGAAACGAGGCCCGAGAACGCAGCGTTATCATCAATTGGATCACAACTGAATTCAATATCCGTTCCAACGATTACTAGTACGCGATTGAGAGAGATTTCACCTCCAGTTGTTGAGGAAGTCGGGTATAGCACTGAAGAAGTAGACAAGTTTCTGAATTTAGTAGCTGATACTCTTCAATTTTTTGAAGATTCTCCTATTGAGGAAATTCAAAAGATGAAAGCTGATCAATACAATCCCCAAGGCAAATCACCAAAATTACTGACTGGGGATCAAGTACGTTGGGCGTTATTCACAGTAAGTGAGTCTGCAGGATATGATATGTTAGCAATTGATGCGGCTGTCAAACGCTTATCGGATGCATTAGAGTTCCACTGGCGAAAAAACGAATAAAGAAACAATTCCTCGACACACCTTAATAGCCCCATAACGACGATCAACCCTGTAGTCTTGCCACATGAGTAAATCACGCTATCAAGCCCCTAAAGGAACCCGAGATATTATGGTTCCCGAATCAAACAGAATAAGTTCAGTTCTAAAAATTTTCGAAGATACTCTAAATTCCGGTGGCTATGGTGAAATTATCTCTCCACTATTTGAAGACATCGGAGTTTTTCAACGAATCGGAGGGAGCTCAGAGATAGTTACCAAGGAAATGTTTGATCTCTTTGACAAAGATCCCAAAAGTCCTCAGCACCTTGCTTTAAGACCTGAGTTGACAGCTAGTATCTGTCGAGCATATGCGCAACACAGACCAATTACCCCTTGGAAAGTTTGGTACCAAGGACCGCAGTTTAGGTATGAGAAACCACAAGCGGGACGATACCGGCAATTTCTGCAAGTAGGCGCAGAACTACTGGGCACGCCAGACCCGCATGCAGATATAGAGATAATTAGCATGGCTTCTAATTTTTTTCAAAAAATTGGATTATCAGACATTAAGCTTCACCTGAACTCGCTCGGGGACGCTGACAGTAGAAAAGGATATAACACGGCATTAGTGGAATACTTATCCTCCAATCAAGAAGGTCTAAGTAAACAATCACAAGAAACGATGCTAAAAAACCCTTTACGAGTTCTAGATTCGAAGAGACAGGAAGATCAGGGAATAATTGAAGATGCGCCACTTATTACTGATTTTCTGAACTCTGATTCCGTAAACCATTTCGACATCGTTCAGGAGGGACTTTCCCTTCTTAGTATCGATTATGAATTGAACCCAAGATTAGTGCGCGGTTTAGACTACTATACGAAAACAACATTTGAATTCGTTGCACCAAGTCTTGACACTGCTCAAAATGCTGTAGGCGGTGGAGGCCGATACGATGGACTTGTCGAAGCGCTAGGAGGCCCACCAACAGAGGGTATTGGATTCGCCATTGGAATTGAACGAACGTTGCTGGCCTGCGAAGCAGAAAATATTCTTGACACCTCATCCCAGAGTCTTGAAGTCTTTATCGTAGATACCACTGGCGGGAAGGAAGCTCTTGTTCTTTCAGAAGAGTTACGCCAAATAGGGATTCGAGTTGACAGAAGTTTCGATCAGCGGTCAATGAAAGCGCAAATGAAAGCAGCGGACAGATCAGGAGCTGAATTAGCAATCATTATAGGAACTGATGAACTCAATGAAAATCAGGTTACCCTTCGAGACTTAAGAGGTGAAGGAACGCAGATTGTTCTGGATCGTCAATCGCTATCAAAGAAGTTACCGAAAATATTAGAGGAGACCACAAAATGACAATGCGAACCCAATATTGCGGCGAACTCCGATCAAGTCATATCGGCTCAACAGTTACGGTTTGCGGATGGGTGGATACTCGCCGTGTTCATAGTGAGCATCTAGCTTTTATCGACCTTCGCGACCACACAGGAATAATTCAATGTGTGGTTGATGAAAAGCTAGACCTTCGGTCGGAGTATGTTGTTTCTGTAACTGGAACGGTCCGATCACGCTTTGAAGGAAAAAGCAATGAAAAACTCTCCACTGGTGAAGTCGAACTCGGTGATTGCACAGTCGAATTATTATCAGCTGCCGAACCTCCGCCATTTCCCATGCATGAACGCTCTGAAGTAGATGAGAACATAAGACTTAGGCACCGGTACCTAGACTTAAGAAAATCACGGATGCAACGAAACTTGAGAATCCGTGCTCAAGTTAACAGCGCAATTCGTAAATCAATGGAAAAACAGGGATTTGTAGAAATAGAAACCCCGATGTTAATCGCTTCAACACCTGAAGGAGCCCGGGATTTCGTTGTCCCCTCAAGACTTCACCCAACCAATTTCTATGCATTGCCTCAAAGTCCACAAATATTTAAGCAATTATGCATGGTTGGTGGTCTTGACAAATATTACCAAATCGCCCGTTGCCTACGAGATGAAGACCTTAGAGCGGATAGGCAGTTTGAGTTCATGCAATTAGACATGGAAGCAAGTTTCGTATCCCAAGATGATGTTCTGTCTTTTGTCTCTGAAGCAATCAAAGACTCCGCAGAAGCGATCACAGGCGAAAGACCCGGAGAGATTCCTAGAATGACATGGAATGAAGCAATGGAACGCTTTGGATCGGATAAACCTGATACCAGATTTGGAATGGAACTTCTAGAACTTTCCAGTATTTTCGAAGATACAGAAGCCAATGTTTTTAAGGTTGACTGCGTTAAAGGCATCCTTTACCCCCAAGGTGCAGAGATTCTCGGGCGAAATGCAATTGATGCGCTAACTGAAAAGTGTCAGAGTTGGGGTGCTAAAGGCCTTGCTTGGTTTAGGGTCGGTGAGAACTCATCGCTAGACGGTGCCCTCACCAAGTTCATGTCAGAAGAGGAGATAACGCAACTTACAGCGACTATGGAGGCTAAAGAAGGCGATATGGTTTTCGTGATCGCTGATCAAAGAAGAACAGTCAATCACATTTTGGGATTGCTCAGACTGGAATTAGCTCGACCTCCAGTAGGGGAGGGTGGATTGAATTTTCTGTGGATTACGGAGTTTCCTCTATTCGAGTCTGTCTCGGAGGCTGGTGAACCAATACCCGCCCACCATCCTTTTACGATGCCTCATCCTGACGACCTAGGCATGCTTGATGACGTTTCAGGAGAAGGTTACCTTTCCATACGGTCCCAAGCTTATGATCTTGTCCTAAATGGGTGGGAGCTAGGGTCAGGAAGTGTGAGAATACACAAAAAAGATATACAAGCAAAGATTTTTCACTTGTTAGGAATCCAAGATGATGAAGCGCAACAGAAATTCGGATTTTTGCTTGACGCATTTAAATATGGTGCGCCTCCACACGCTGGTTTTGCATTTGGCATTGATCGTTTAGTAGCTCTCTTAGCAGGAGAAGAAAATATTCGTGAGGTCATCGCTTTCCCAAAGACTCAATCCGGTAGCGACCCACTAACCAATGCTCCAACTCCACTTGATAGCGGTCACCTAGAGGAGCTGGGTTTAAGGTTGGCCCCAGATGCAACTTGAATCAGCTACTCGCATTTGATGGAGTAATAAGGTAGATACCCTCTGCGACTTTTTCAAATGTTCCCTCTGTCCCAAAAGCAAGACCAGAGAAAAAATCTACGATCCTTCGGCCGATGTCTTTTTCCTCAGTAGTTAAATTAACTATCGTGGGAAAACCATTCTTGTAACTATTTGCAGGAGACATAACATCTTCAAAACTTGCTACATCAAAACGATTTGATTCAAGAGAACTCATAAAGGAAGAATACCTTAAGAAAACAAATGTGTCTGCCACATCTCGAACTGTCGGGTAGTTAAGGCTCCCAACGATCGAACTATGTTAAATACAATTATTGCCTATTCAATAGAAAACTGGCTTGTAAAGAACCCTATCTTGGGTAAAATATAAAAATGGTTAAAAGAATTATATGGATGACAGCAGGGTTTGGGGCTGGATTGAGCTCATCTCTTTGGGTGAAAAGAGTAGTTAAAAAGCGCGCAGTGGATTACACCACCTCTACGGCTACAAATTTCTTGGCAAATAGTGTCAAAGCAACGAAGACAACTCTTTCCGGTGTGGCAGTAGAGAGCAAACGAATCGCTTCAAAATACCAAGATAGGATGCCAAGTCGACACGGCCATAAGGCGCAAGACAACGTCCTTATCCTCAACGATTAAAAGCACTGCTAAAAACTAACGCATAAAGAGAGCAACAATGCATTGGCATAAAATTATGCGCAGTTAATGCACTGTAGGATTGTTTTAATGAAAGCTAGAGAACTTAGAAGCGCATTTACAACATTTTTTGAGAAACGAAATCATGAAGTTGTTCCTTCTTCAAGTCTAATACCACATGATGAAACGATCCTTTTTACTAATGCTGGTATGGTTCCTTTCAAGAACTACTTTTTAGGCATCGAAAAGCCACCATACAAACGTGCCACAACAGTTCAGAAGTGCGTTAGAGCGGGCGGAAAGCACAATGATCTAGATGAGGTCGGTCGAACTAGTAGGCACTTAACATTCTTTGAAATGATGGGAAATTTCAGTTTCGGGGATTATTTTAAAGAAGATGCTATCCCTCTTGCTTGGGAGTTTTTTACAGAAGTACTCGAACTGGACCCCGAGAGACTGTGGGTAACAGTTCATCATTCGGATGAGGAAGCTGCCCAAATATGGCAGGAAAAAGTTGGGGTGCCTCCTGAACGTATCCAAAGACTCGGTGAAGATAACTGGTGGAGGATGGCTGATACTGGCCCAAATGGTCCATGCTCAGAAATATTCTGGGATAAAGGTGAAGATTATGGGCCACCAGGAGGCCCTGAAAATCCTGCTTCAGATGAGAGATATGTCGAAATCTGGAATCTTGTTTTCATGCAATATGACCAGCAGATTGATGGCGAACAAATTCCGCTCCCTAAACCTTCAATTGATACTGGGGCAGGATTAGAGCGAGTCCTCTCAGTTATCCAGAATGTAGATGCAGTTTGGGAACTAGACGAATTTCAAAAGCTTCTTGAGTCGGCAGAAAAGATTACAGGAGTTTCAAGAGGTTCAGATACTAGTGCTCTTATTTCACTACAAATCTTAGTTGATCATGCTAGATCAAGTACTTTCCTGATTAGCGATGGAGTGATTCCGAGTAATGAAGATAGGGGTTATGTTCTTCGACGAATCGTACGACGTGCTGTTCGGCATGCCTACCTCCTTGGGGTGAATAAGTCTGTAATGCCAGCTTTAGCGGACGCAGTGATCACGTTGATGGATGACGCGTACTCAGATTTAGCAGAGAATAGATCGCTCATCAAAGACACGTTACGACGTGAGGAAGAAGGTTTCCGGAGAACTCTCTCTTCCGGAATGAAAATTCTAGAGACCCATCTATCTGAAATAGGACACAATGAACAACTGAGCGGAGAAGTCGCATTTCAGTTGCATGACACGTATGGATTCCCCATGGAATTAACTCAAGAAATTGCTGCTGAAAGGAATATTCAAATAGATATTGCACAATTTGATATGGCTATGAGCTTTCAAAAGGAAAGAGGGAAATCAGGTACCTCCATGAAGGGAAGTTCAAATAATTTAGCTCCACAATTTCAAAAGATTATTGAGAAATTGCCGGAAACTACTTTTGAGGGTTACAACAACTGGGAGAGTGACTCTGAAGTTCTGTTTATTGATGCTGATTACGTGCTTCTTGACCGGACACCTTTTTATGCGGAAGCAGGGGGTCAGGTAGGAGATGCCGGAACCATTGCCGGTAAAGGAGGAACTCTAAGAATCAACGACACAATCTCTTTACCAAGTGGCCATTACCTCCATGCAATAGCAGAGATGGAAGGAACTTTAAATATCGGGAACCGCGTTAGCGCTAAAATAGATCAGCACAGACGACTTAAAATCCAGCGACATCATACAGGGACGCACCTTTTGCACTGGGCACTCAGGACAGTGTTGGGAGAGCATGTTAAGCAACAAGGATCGTGGGTCGGACCTGAACGTCTCCGCTTTGACTTCAGTCATTTTGAGGCTCTCACTCAGGAAGAAATAGAAAGGATCGAGGATCTCGTCAATGAGGAAGTATTCTCTGGCTCAACCGTTGAGATTGTTGAAACCACAATGGAAGGAGCAAAAGCGTTAGGGGCACTAGCTTTTTTTGGTGATAAATATGGAGATGAAGTACGAGTTCTCAAGGCTGGTGATCATTCTGTAGAACTATGTGGCGGAACGCATGTGCAAAACTTAAGCGAGATTGGGCCGATGAAGATACTATCTGAAGGTTCTATCGGTTCGAATATCCGCCGACTCGAAGCAGTTTCAGGATTAGGGGCAATTGACTTTATTCGCGAACAGCAAAAACTTATCGAACGCGTCTCAAATGATCTTGGTGTCCCATCTACAAATCTTGCTGAGGGAGTTTCCAAGAAAAAGCGAGAAATAGACCAATTAACACATGAATTGCAAGGGTTGCGGAAATCCCTTGTCCAAAGTTCACTTGGTGACCTCCTCAATCAGGCTGAAAACGGGATCATAGCCAAGCAAATTGATAACATCAGTCGTGAAGATCTGAAAGACTTAGTCAGTTCGCTCTGTCAAAACGACAGTATTAAGGCAGTTATTCTTGGGGTCGCACTTGAACGAGGCGGGGTTGCGTTAGCAGCGGGAGTACCAAGTGGGTCCTCATTAGTTGCATCTGAATTGATAGCTGAACCTACGAAGTTAATAAAAGGCGGTGGCGGCAAGGGAAAGGATTTCGCTATGGCAGGCGGAAAAGACAGCGGAGCCTTGAAAGAAGCCATTGAATTAGCCAGACAAAATGCGGAGTCAGGGTGAGAATTATTGGGCTTGACTTAGGTTCCAAAAGAATAGGAGTTGCCTTAAGTAACTCTGACTTAACCGTCGCAACACCATACGAAGTTATATATCGGACAGGGAAAGTTGAACAAGACCATCGAGCTATTCTAAAAATCGTAGATGAGTGGGAAATAGAAAGAATCATAGTCGGATTGCCTCTTTCATTAGATGGGACTTTAGGTCCTTCAGCTAAATTAATTAATGACGAAATAGAAGCACTTAAAGGCATGACAGACGTATGTATCGAAACCTTTGATGAGCGATTCACAACTGTTACAGCCGAACAAATACTTGTTGAGCAAAGCATAAGGCGGGAGAAAAGGAAAAGCCTGGTTGACATGGTAGCTGCCTCAATAATTTTGCAAGGATGGATTGATTCCCTCAACAATTCTAGGAATACATCAAATCTGGAACTATCAAATGAGTGAAGATAAAGAACAATCCGAAGATTCAGATTTTCTAAAGGATTCGGTTTATCCTGACTCTCCTTCCAAGAGTTCAGATCAAGAAAGTCTTGAGACCCCATATGAGAACTTTTTTTTAGGAGCATACGCGGGAACTAATGAATCCCGAGATCATCAAGACGCAAACCCTACAGACGTCTACCCGAAAGATATTCCTCCTTGGTACGAGGATGAATATTATGACGATCGAGATTGGGAACGCCTCCCAAGAAGAACAAGTACAGCAATTCGGTTTGGAATGTTCGTAGCTATCCTATTGCTTCTTTCTTTTGCAACTTACAGCTTCATTAAAGGTTGGGTAGACAACCAACTTGACCCACCTGGGGAGCCTGGGATAGCAATAACTATAGAAATCCCTCAAGGAGCAACAGCAGATGATATTGCAAGAATCCTTTCCGAGAATAATGTCGTCGCTAATGCAACAGTATTTCGGTACTACTTGCGATTCAAAAGTAACTCTGACTTCCAAGCTGGTATCTATACTTTTCAATTAAATAGTTCAGTTTGGGATGTTAAAAACAGTTTGTTAGCTGGGCCCATGGAAATCCCTGATGACAGATTTTTTGTGACGATCCCCGAAGGGCTGACACTCGTAGAAATGCAAGAAACACTTCTGAACCAGTTACCCGACTTCAGTCCAGAAGAGCTTAAACGAGCTATCGAAAGTTCCGAAACTCCATCAAGTCTGGGATTCTCGCTACGATTCATTAAAGAGGGTATATTTTTCCCAGATACATACGATATTGATGAAACATCACTTAATGATGAACAGAATCTTCTAACGAGAATGGTGACTCAGTTTGATATCGTCGCAACAGAAACTGGTCTGATAAACCCTCCCAGCGCTCTGGGGGTAAGCGCTTATGAAGTACTGATTATCGCATCACTAATTGAGGAAGAAGCAGCACTTGACGAAGAGAGAGCCAAGATAGCTAGAGTAATTTACAACAGGTTGGAGCGTTCAATTCCATTGGGGATAGACGCAACTATCGTTTATGCTCTCGGCGGTGATAGAGAATTAACACTCAGCGATTTAGCAGTCGATTCACCATATAACACACGACTTGTTTTAGGGTTGCCCCCAACTCCGATAAGTGCTCCAGGAAGGGCATCAATAGAGGCAGCTCTTCAGCCTG
>Ga0315315_10000301_pt1 | contig 39539 bp, 44 predicted proteins | sample M140m3416metaG_FD_203699 | JGI IMG/M metagenome (GOLD analysis project Ga0315315, IMG submission 203699) | Ammonia-oxidizing marine archaeal communities from Monterey Bay, California, United States - M1 40m 3416 | ecosystem: Environmental > Aquatic > Marine > Intertidal zone | place: USA...
TGGTTACACAGCAAATCTTTTTTGGGATTTCACAATTGACGATAATTTATTTGAGTCTTTACAGTGGATTGTGATGGCAGGACTTGGTTTTACAGCTGCAGAGAATTTCTCACCGAAAGATGAGGTCGTTGTGGAAGAAGAACCAACACCATCATCCACAACAGTAACTCATGAATATAATTATGATGACGAAGATATCTAAAAAACAAAAACCACTCTTTTGAGTGGTTTTTTTATATCTTTATTTTTTTAATTAACTGTTATCTAACAGTCACAACAAGTACAGTCACATTTCGTACCACACTTACATATTTGACAATCACATTTCATAATTTTTAATTTTTTAAGTTTTATTTATTTATTTATTAGCGTGAAAAGCATCTAATTGTTCTTGACAATCTTTTTCACTAGTACATTTTCTCCAGACACCACCTTTTTTGTTATTTAATATAACCCAGCCGTCTCCTCTTTTTTTAATACAACCAGAACCCCCTTCTGATTCAGCACATCCTTTTCCTTCTGCTTCATGTAATTTTCTTGATAATCTTCTAACTAACTGAGATTCAGTAATTTTATTTTCACCCATCCAGTCAGATTGGTTAGTTTGTTTCATTACATTAACATTTAATGTTTTATCACCAGTCTGTGCAGTATCAACATTAACTTCATCCTCATCTAATTCTTTTTCCTCTTCTATATCTTCATCTTCGTATAAATCTTTATACTTTGATGTTGGGGTACCTAACATACCAAAGTTAAAACCGGTACCATTACCGATATTTTCTTTAACTAGTTTTTCTATTAAATCTACTAGTTCACTTTCAGATATTCTTATTTTTTTCATATTTGATTAATTACTTGAAATTTTATTACTTTCCTATAAATATCTACTTGTTGATTAGAAGTTGCCTTGATATCTACGTGATATTCATTAGGTATCATCCATCCAGTGTCTAAGAGGAAATAATTGTGTGTAAATGACTTATTAATTGCAGTCCAAGGAATTACTTCTACTTGAGTGGTACCTTGGGTCACATAGATACGATATTGCAAATTATCGACTAATACTTGCTCATCTACAGTGTATGGAACTCTTGTAGATACAAATACTTTTCTTGTTTCACCAGCACTAATTTTTTCATCTTCTTTAAGTCCCGAAACCGAATAACCATATACTTTAGGTTCCCCAGCTGTAGAACCGATACTTAAACTATTATTATATATTATAAATTCATTTGTAACATTAGGTTGAGAGATTCCACCAACAAATAGATTAGACCATACGTCAGTATAGATAACAGGTGGATTCTGTGCAACACTAGTTAAAGATAGTGGTATATAGTAAACACCACAAGTTAATTGTGTTGCTGTATAAGTAGCAACGATACTATCATTACAATCCACAATATCTACCACAGGTAATAAATCAAAACATATTGGGTGACCATTATGGTCATAAGCGTATAAAAATAATCTATTATTTACTCCTAAATGAAAGTCTCCCCTATCATCATCTATTACGTCATTAAATGCTGTTTCTAAAAATGGTTCATAGAATGTTTGTGTATGTCTAGTAAAAAAACCAACAGAATAAGCCTCAGTTATACCAGTTAAATTTTCAAAAGCTGGAATAAAAGCAATACCATAGGTATTAGCTGAAGTAGTAGCGGTCGGTAAAACTAATAAATTACTTATTTCAGTGTCAAGTAACGGACTACTAAATTCTATATTTTCATTACCCTGGTCAAAAATTTGAGTATCTAGTACGGTATAAGTAGTATTGTCATTATTATTATATGTACCAGGTATAGCCCACATACTTAATGTTGTAGAAGAAAACCAATTACTAGGTCTTTTAGAGTAAGTCAAATCAAATTCAGGAGCAAACATACCGTCTGCAACCAAATAATCATAACCAACACCCTCTGACCAAGAACTACCAGTAGTAGCCTTAAACAACATTAAAGTAAAAGATGTAGCACGTCTAGTATCATCGACCAATATTTTATCATTCATCAAAGTATCGTCAAAATGAGAAGTGTTGGTCATTTTTATGGTGTGAGTTAAAGATGTTAACGCTGGTATACAACAGTTATTTATTTTTTCTTTTAAATCTTCTAAATCTAAATTAAAAATAAACCTACTAAACCCAGTATCTAAATTTTTTGTAAATCCTGTTTGTCCGTTACATATGTGGTCGGCAGAACCTGTAAACCTACAACTTTTACTTACATTCTTACCATAAAAAAGTTGTGTTACTGGATTTCTACCGGTATTAACTTCATTATTTGCAAGTATAGTATTGTTTTTACTAAAATAGGACCTATGTATCATTCTTTTACTTTTACTATAAATATCTAGTTAATCCTTATATTTTTATTAAGGATAGTTTCTTCAGCTTCTTTAATTAATTTATCGATATCTGAAGTGGTAGTCCCATCGTGTGCAGTAGGACAAGAAGCTACCCCAGGACATGAATGTGTGTGATTAGCTTGGAAATTTGCCATTTTTTTTAGTAATTCTAGGAGTTTTTCTCCACGAACTAATGAATTTGTTTTTCCTTCTATATCATCTACAAATTTTGCTTGAGGTATACCATAATTAGAAGTCAGTGTGATTGGTCCATTTAAATCTGTTGTATTGTAAGACAATAAATATATTTTTTCCCCCACCGCACTAATCACACCTTCTTGTTGAGGTTGTGGAGGTCCAGGAACAGTTTCCTTTATTTTTTTAGTTTCTTTCTTAACTTCCCTACTCCCTTCAGAGTTTTCAAAAGCTAAACCACCACCTTTATTCTTGACACCATCTAAACCAATAGCTGCTTTTAGTTTTTTAGTTTCTTCTTTTACCGCATTAAAAGTACCAGGAACAGGCCATGCTGCTGGTTCACCCTCTTCCATAGTTTCTAATAGTGTGGCTTCAGGTCTAAAATATAAGGGGTGTGTATTACCTAGAAACGCACCTAGATTGTTTTGGTTATTTAAATCTACAGAACTACTAAATGTTTTAGTTGCCCAACTAACATTTGGTTGTTTTAAAACTTTGTTCCATTGTTCTTTATCTATGTGTGATATTAAAGAATTTATTTGTCTACCTATATCTTCTATAGTAGGAGCATTTACAAAAGTCATAGTAAGACCAACTTGTGGTGTAGTCGGTCCAGCTGGTGCACCAGTGTTATAGGGTTTCGCATTTGTACATTGCCAACACATAGGTGCCTCTCCTGCATTATCTTTAGGAGGCATTTTATATACCACCACTTCACCATTAAAAACCATAGGTGATTGACATAACGCTAACCTATCCATTTTATATTCTATCAAGGTATTCAAAGGTAAATCTTCTGTTGTAACTATTTCTTTTTCTACTTCTACTCTAGTTAGAGTTTGTGGAAAGGTACTTATTTGTATAAAAGTAGGTTTATAATTAGTTGTAGGTCTGGAACTAACAGAAGTATTTTTAATTAATTTACCAGAACGTAATAGTATTTGTGGGTAAGATGCTTCTACATCATCAGGTGTCTCGTCTTCTGTTGCATTTTCTGACATGCCCAGAATAATATCCGTATTGTTTCTACCATAAATACCTATATCGTCAGGGTTTACAAAACTACCTTTACTTTGCGGTAATGGTAAACTTATAGGATTTATTTTGGAGTCACCTACTGGTACAGCATAAGGCATTAGAGGGGCGTTATTTACCCCCGCCGCCGTATTCTCTTTACCACTTTTATAATTTTCTAACTCTATACTTCCAGGTTGTGAAATCATCGGACCAATATATTCTTGGTTAAGGTTTTTTTCAGTTTCCCAAGAAATCAATTTCACGCCTTCCCCTACTTTAGGTATTACATTAATTGGTAGGGGTAAAAAAGAAGGAAAAGTATAGGGGTCATTTACACCCCACGGAATATACTTAAGTTTCGAACCACCAATTATAAGGTCACCTTTTGCTGCTAACTCATCATATATCTTTATACATTGTATTGGGTCGTCACATTTTGTGATTGTGACATTTTCTCCTTCTGATGGTATAGCACGAATTCTCCCAGCCCTTTTTGGGTCTGAATTATTCACACACGTAGCAAATGTAATTAATTTGTTTCTAACTACGGAATTCTCTGCATTATTTCTATTTTGATATCCTAAAGCCATTTACTACCCTTTTCTTTTTTTAATTTCTTCATTTAATAGATTAAACTTTTTTTCAACATCATCTATATGGTAAGTTAACTGTATCATTACATCCTTACTCCTCTCAAACTCATTTTTAAGTTTTTGCATTATCTCTAATATTTCATCATTAGATTTTTCTTTATATTCTTTAAAAAATTCAGCCATAATTATTTTAATATACCATCAGTTCTTGTAAAAGGTTTTATTATACCAGGACCTAAGGGGTGTATAACTTGTCCATTCATTATAACTCCTTGTGCGGAACCATTATCTGTTTTTTCTTCTTCTTGAGCCTGAATTAACGAGAATTGGGATAACATAAATAGATTAGGTGAACCGTCAGGCATATCACCAATAGGTATCCCCTGTTCTTGTAATTTACCTATAAGTTTTTCAAATGTCCCCAAAGCACTAGTACCTGGACGTAGACTTGCAGCTGAAACTAAGAACGGTGGGACACCAAAAGGAATGTCCGGCATGTTCGCCATTAAAGTCGCTAGTAAAATATCATATATTTCTTTACAAGTTTTAGCTTCTTGTAAAGCTATAATAAGAGGTAGTAAAATATCTAATAATTTTTTAATCATTCTAATTTTCTTCTTATTCATTTCTGATAATTTTCTTTTTATTAAATCTCTTATATAACGTAAAAGTATTTCTTTAACTAAAGCTAATATTCTTCGAGCTACTGCGGCTAAAAATTCTTTAATAACTCTTATTATGACTCTTTTAAATATTTTTGCAAAAAGGTCAATACCTGTCGGTATGGTACCATTTTGATTTAACATCTGTGCCGTTAATACAATTGGTAGAACCCCTTTAGGGTTAAGGACACAATATATTAATATTTGTGGTAATTTTTTAATTAGGTTCTCTTTAAAGTCTATTTCTGCTGGTAAAGACAAAGAACCAAGGTCTATTTCAAAACCATATTTTTTAGCTGAAGTACTTGCAAATTTTTGTAAAACCAAATCAAATTCCTTCATTTGTTCGTCTTTATTAAAAGTTGCTAATATAGAATCAACACCCTCATCTATGATAGTGTTATCAACAGGGACATCAACAACCCCACAACTTAATAGACTAATTACATTTTGTGATTTTTTTTCTGTCTCTATTTCTATATTTTTAATTTCTTCAGCAGTAAACTCAAAAAAACTATCGTCCTGATGTAACTCAGATAAAGCATTTAATGAATCAGTAGATGTATGCATTTCCATCCCGTCACAAGATTCTAACATCTTATTAATGGATGCCATGAATTTTTGTAAACCAAGTAGGTTTTCGATACTAAAGTTTTTATTTCTTACACTCATAAATCCTGTTAGGATTTCCATCAAAGCCCCTAAAAAGTTCTGTAATTCAATAAGTTTTATATTACCAAAATAATCCTTTAGAAACTCTACAAAGGTAAATTTTGTTGCTCCAGGTACTGGACCAGCTACTGAAGGAGCAGAATTATACTGAGCATTACCAGGTTCAAATTTATAGTAAGGCCAAATAAGGAATTGACCATTTAAGGACTCAATATCAAAAAGAGCTCTACCACTTCTACCATATATAGTTTGTCTAGTACCAGGTACCCCTGAAACTAAAGCACCGTTATTAAAAATTATATCTCTTAAAAATCTATTAACTGGGTATGGGGATTGTCCAGGGGAATAAACACCAGAATTAAGTTGGTCTTGTTCATACATATATTTACCAACGTCACTATTTGGGTCATTAAATAATTGTTTTAACTGGTCTACCGCACTAATATTAATAACAATAGGGCCATTTAAACCATCACCATCTACAGGAACTAACATAGATAGGTCACAATTAAAAGCTTTAATTATTTCTTCATATAAGATATCGTCTACTTTTGGTAGTGTTTCTATAATAGATTCTCTTACTATTTGATTAAGTATTCTTAACCATACGTCCGCAGAAACATCCAGACCAAATTTTTCAGCAAAAGATTTTTTAGTTTCTTTAAATTTACCGTCTTCAGTTTTATTTTTTTGACCTTTCCTTTTTTTACGTTTAGCTGCACGCATTTTTTTAGCCTTTTGTCCAGCTTTTTCATTAGACTTTTTTTGCTTTAAGACTTTGAGTAACTCTAGAAGAAATGGGAGTGGGTTACTAGTAATATTTCTTAAGGACTCTAGAGTATTTTTCCAAGCTTCTAAATTTTCCCTATTCTTTTTTTCATCAGTTGTATCTAAAAAAGCTAATAAACCTTGAATTCCTGCGAATATATCTTTTTGGGTTTGTATAGAATCATTGGCCATTACATATTATATTTAATAGTATTATCACCATCACCATCTTTTGATTGGGTTAGTAATTGGTTAATGGATTCTTTAATATCTTCACCTAAAGAATGTGGACTTTGAGCATCTTCCATACTTTTAGAAACTATGGTAGCTAATAATTTAGATAATTGTAATTTTTTATCTATCGAGGAATCAATGATTTTTTGTTGTTCTTTAAGAACCGGACCAATTAAAGCCATGTCAGCAGCCTCCTTCATAAATCCTATCATTTTATTTTGGATTCTGATAGCTGTACTACGCTGTTCCACAGACTCATTGTAAATCTCTTGCATTAGAGATACCGCACTTTCATGAGTTAACTTTATTTCTTTTCTTTTAGGTCTAGGCATACCTATAAATATCTTATTACTGGTTTACTAAAGACCCTAGTATATCTTTATATATATTTTTATAAGGTTTTAAAGAAGCTCTAATCTCTTTTGTTGTAAGACCACTCATTTCACGCAATTGGTAAAGTATCACGTTTTTATTGAATTTATTTCCTTTACCGGCTATAAATATAGTTTTATAATTTTCAAATACATCGATAAGACAATAACCTATCTTTTCTTCATTTATATTTAATCTATTTTCAGCTATAAATTGTTTTATTTCCACAACTAGTGAATGAATTATTTTTTCTAGAGGCAATTCATCATCCTCCAGTATTTCATACGAATATTTAACATCTTGCTCCAAACTATAGGATATGTCCTCATAAGAAATTTTTCTATTTCTATCTCTATTGTCTTTCATTATTTGACCCATCAAATAATTCTTACAAATAGTACCAAAGTAAGAATAAGCTTTTTTACCCTTCGCCGGTTTAAATTTTTCCATTTTAGTAACTAAAAAAGACAAAGTATCTACATGTATATCTCTAAACTCCATATTAGGTCTATAGAGTCTATAACGTCTAATGATACTATCAATCATTTTAGTTAAAGGGTCACGAAGAAATGTATTGTAAACAGTATTTTTTTCCTCCCAGGTAGTAGCCGTCAAAAATATACGGACAGCTAATTCCTGTTCAGGCCCAAAGTATTGTTTAGTTAGTGGTTTACGTCCCATCTATACTGAGTATTCTACCTTCCTATCTTTAGTAAAAAAATATTCTTTTTTAGCCAACTCAATCCAAAATTTAGCCTCATCTGGTGTAAGTTGTTTATCCTTATTAAATTTATAGTCCCAAAATAATGAATCTACTCTTTGGTTTGTGTGTTTGTAACCAACCTTAGGTATTGTCATAATGACAGTATCGTTGTAAGTCGCACGTAATAAAAACTCATAATTAAAGGTTAGCTTCATAGAAGATTTTAAACCACCAATCTCCTCAAACTTATCTTTTCTCATAATCATACCACTTACTTGGAAATTTTGGTATTTTAATAGGGTATTATTATCTAAGTATCCTAAATCTTCAGAGAATCCCATAGCCCATAAAGCTTCGTTGGTAAAACCAATAAACTGACCATTTTCATCAGTATCGACTACTAGAGGAAAAAATACATCTACTTCGTCATAAGACTCGACATACTCATTAAATTGTTTAAACCAAATATTAGAATACTCATCATCATATTCTAAGATAGAGAAAAATTCGGTTTCACAAGCTTCCACACCAAAGTTTATTTGACCACAGAAAGCTGTGTCACCATCATTATATAAAATCTTAGTTGTAATACCTTCAGGTGAGGTCCAAGACTCCATATAATCTTTAATCTTTTTATCGTCAGCACACACCAAGTATAAATGTCCTGGTTTTACTTGTGTTTGTTCTAAACTTTTTATGGCTTTAGAAAACCATTCATCGAATTTACCATCTACACTATGTATCGGTAATATAACTGTTACATCTTTATTATTCATATCTTTTTAAGCGTTTGCACCCACAGGGGATAATTTGTTTATGGAATTTTTAAACTCTTCCGTTTTTTCATTAAATAAGTTCTCAAAATAAGAAACTACCGCATTACGTTCATCCTCTTCTTTATAAGGAGCAACAGTCTTTTCCATTTCTTCATATAGTTTTGCTGGTAAATTATCTTCTAACCAGTTTTTAATATAGTTACCCAAAACTTCTACAATTTTAGATTCATCATAAACCCATAAACCATTTTCTTGAGATAACCAATCAGGTTTTAAAATAGGTAGGTTACCGATAACTGGTGTCTTACAAGACATAGCCTCTAACGGAAATGTACCAAAACCACTAATCCTATCTACCCAAACACCAACACAAGCCTCACCCAGTACCTTTGCAAATTCTTCTCTAGTCATATTTCTCATATCTCTAAATGTTAACCATTTAAATTGTGGGTTTCTTAGATAAAATTCTTTTATAATTTTCATAGTTTCTCTAGGGTCACGAGTGTGAATAGCAACTAAAGGTGTTTTAGGTTTTTTAGAAGTTTTAAAATATTCCGGTATAGAAGGTTTAAGTACACTCACTTCTACCGAAGGGAAAAGTCCAGAGATATACTCTTTCTGTGAGTCAGTAGTTGTAATACATTTGGTCACACCATAATTTATCCAACTAAACCCAGGTTGTAAGGTTTCTAAAATATAATCGTAAGCTTGACAAAAAACCATTTTTGTACAAGGCATATCTTTTATTTGTTCTAAAACATGACCATATAATTCTGGTACAATTACAAAGTCTTGTGGGCCTACTTTAAGTTCACCACTCTCTATATTAGCATGTGGTAATTCTGTGTATTCTTTAGGTAACCACTCACCAACCCCCTTATAATCTTTTTTCTCATAAAGTATATGTGCGTTAAATCCAGCTTCATTTAGGTATTTAACATACTGGTAGTTTAGGTTTACAGAAGCTATAGCTCTACCTTCGGTATCCTGAGTTAGAAAATAAATTTTAGCTTCTTTATTTTCCATTTTTGATAACCCAGTAGTTAACTGGGATAATTGTTTTTCCATTTCCATTTAATTATAGTTTTTTAATTATATTATATTTTATTAATGTGTTGAGAGCCAACTTATATGGTAAAGATAGTTTGTTCATGGATACAACACCTAGATTTTCATCTACTTCCTCCACGATTCCACATGTAGTATCTAACATAAGTTTAAAGAACTCAAATTTAGGTAAATTTATCTCAACTGTAGGATTACCATCCTTTACACCTTCCATCTCGATATTGACCATTAACTCGTCTACATCAAAATAAAGTTGTTCAGAACCAACCTTAAGTCTTAATTTACTGTGTGATAACGTTTTCTTCAAAGACATTTTTTAACGATTTTATTTCTTTTAATGTGTTAACCCTCAAATCACATTCCAGTCCTTGATTATAACACTTATCTATTATTATTAATTTTTTATCTACTGGTTTGTTTTTTATTACCTCAGTATCTGCAGTTATAAAAATATCACTATTTTTCCATAATTCTGATATGGTACTATTGGTATAAAAAACTATTTCATCACAAACTAAACCATACTTCGATAAAAACCATAAAGTAGCAGATTTAGACTTGCCCATATCGTCACTAACTATTTTTAATTTATAGTCTAAAGGCATTTCTTTGTAAAGTTCTACCAAATGAGAAATTACATTATTATCTATTTCTTTTGCCTGACCAAATATTTCCATAGTAGCGTCGTTATATAAAAATTCTATTAATTCATCATCATCTTTAAAATCAACATAATCCATTAGGTCTGGTGTTATTACTGGGGATTTAACTTCTTTACCTTGATATTTTTCATAGATTTGTTCGAACTTACCTAAAATATCTCTTAAAACCCCATTTATACTTACTGTAATTATCATATTTAAACCTAATTATTATTTATGCTTTTGTAAACGGTCAAAAACCCTTTCTATTTTTGCTATTAAAGGATTTCTAACAACATCAGATTTATTAAATTGTACACAGCCAATTTCTTCTATGTCTTGAAAATGGTCCATTAGAAAAGTTAACCCATTATGACCTCTAGAATCTTGTTGTCTCTCATCACCCAAAAATATCATTTTGGAGTCTTTACCTAATCTTGTCATAATTGTTCTTATATTATCTTGTGAAATATTTTGAGCCTCATCTATAATAATGATTGACCTATCCAGATTAATTCCTCTCATGTAAGCTATAGGTAGTTCTTCTATAGTTTTTAATTCTCTTAGTCTAGATGTTATAGCTTGTCCGACTAACTTTTCAAAGTTATGTACAAATGAAAACATAAAAGGTTCCATTTTTTCTCTTAAACCACCTTTTAAAAAACCAATCTCTTCATTTTTTAGGGTTGTTACAGATTTTACAATGACAATCTTTTTATATTTAGCATAACGCTTAATTAATTTTAATGCTTCAGCACACGCTAAATAAGTTTTACCTGTTCCAGCAGGACCAGAACAAATAATTACTTCTTTTTCTTTTATAGCGTTTACTAAAGCTTTTTGATTTTCAGTTTTACACTTAACACTAACAGTCATTGTATCTGAAATTCTCTTTTCTTCAGTATTATTCTGATAAATCCACTCTTCTACTTCCATCTGTTCTTCTCTACTTAATTTTTTACTTCTTCTCCCCATTAGTTATATTTTTTTTGGTAGTTCTTTTATTAATTCTCTAGGACTTTCATAATCACCAAACCGCCTTCTAAAAATTTCACCACTATCAGGATTTCTTTCATATATATACGGTATATCCTCCCTAGAGTTTACATGGTCCTCCACTTTTCTATTTCTATTATATTGTTCTACTAACCAATCCTCATTTTTCATAGATAGTTCATCTAACTCAGAAAGAGTCAAAGTATCCTTCTCACCCTCAAACCCCTCAATCAGACTTCTAATCTTTTTTGCAAAATCCCAATCATTAGGGTATGTGAGACTTAAACGTTTTAATTCCTTATATTCAATAATCATAATAATTTATTTATTAATTTGTTCGTTTATCCAATCGTAAGTTTTTCTCATACCTACAACTAGTGGTTGGGATACAACCCAACCTATTTTTTGTTCGTAAAGAGTATTGTCAGAATTCCTACCGTTAACCCCAATAGGACAAGGATGACCATACTTATCTATAAAATCTTCCCCGTTGATATTGTATATGTCTAAATTTTTACCAGATACCTCTATGGCCATTTTAGCGAAATCATTTATACTTATCATTTCTTCCGAACCTATATTAACAGGACCTGTAAAATTTGACCTCATCAAGCGAATAGTAGCCTCAATACACTCATCAATATATAGAAATGAACGAGTTTGGTCTCCAGGACCCCAAACTTCAATAGAACCACCCTCTTCTTCTAATGCGGCCTTCCTACACATTGCCGCTGGAGCCTTTTCTCTACCACCATCCCATGTACCTTCAGGACCAAAGATATTATGATATCTTGCAACTCTTACCACCAATCCTTTATTTCTAGCATATGCTAAAAACAATCTTTCACTGAATAACTTTTCCCAACCATATTCAGAATCTGGTGCCGCTGGATAAGCAGAGTCTTCTGTACAGTTAGGGTTATCTGGGTCTAGTTGGTTATGTTCGGGATACATACAAGCTGAGGAAGAATAGAATACTCTTTTAACATTTTTATTGATGCATTCATGTACAACATTTAAATTTACAAGTGCTGAATTATGCATTATATCCGCGTCATTTTCTCCTGTAAATATAAATCCTGCTCCTCCCATATCAGCTGCGAATTGATATAATTCATCTATGTCTGGACCAATTACCTTTGACACTAAATCTGGGTCTCTTAAATCCCCAACAACAAATAAATCTGCTACTGTTTCCGAGAATTCTGGTTTCTTAAGGTCAACACCCACTACGTGAAAACCTTCACTTTTTAATCTTTTTACCATGTGGCTTCCAATAAAACCACCTGCACCTAAAACTACCGCTTTTTTCATATTTTTATTTTTTATTATCTAATTAAATTTTATTCCATTCGTCAGGTATAATATCACTACTATTTAAACCAGCACTTGGACCGAACCAATTACTAGGAGCTATTACCACCTTATCTTTTGAAGTGTTTAAGTAGGCTCCCCACCAACTAAAAGATGAGTTGACTATTATATTTTTTTCACACAAAGACATCAACCACAAGTCCTCTATATCTACATTTCCCTCCACAAATATCATATTCTTAAAACCTAAATTATTTCTACACCAGGTTATATCATCTGAAAACACAAAAATATTATTATAATCACCTAACATATCTAAAGCTTTTTCATAATACTCTATACCCTGTATTGGGTGAAAATCGGTTTGATGTACGTAATCACCCCGTCTAATATGTAAAGATATATTATTTTCATTAATTAGTGGGTATTTTTTTGTTAGTTTTTGTTTTGTTTTACTATCTATTGAAAAATCTTGTATTATGTTGTTTTTAGATGATTTAAAGTATTTTTCACTCTGCCAATACCCACTTAATAAACAATTTTGGGTTGGTACATTATTAGGGTCATAAACAAAATTATCAGTTATAGTTTGTAGGGGTGGTAAGGAATTCGGTATGTCTAAATTCATGGTGATATTGGGAAACTTGGTTAGAGTAAATTCTCTATGTGTAACCCCTCCTTGATTCTTGTAAAATGATGTGTCTAAATAAAAATCTGTGTTATTAACTAGAGAAAGATTTCTAGCGTAAGCGTATTGAAACATTTGATTGCCTAACCCACCTACTATTTTAGAAATAATCATAAAATTAAGTTTTAATCATTTTACCGTAATCGGATAAATTATTTAATATGTGTCTTGGGTAAGTTTCATCTAACTCTACTTTTGTTAGTTTACCCCTAAAGAAAACATCTTGGTCATTTTCTATATTATTTTTAATATTAGAAAGTACGTGTTCATTTGCCAGGTCTCTTGCGGAATAAGATGTTATTTTTGTTCTAACAGCCTCTTCACCCCCCATAAAACTAAAATGCCACCCACCGTCGGGCAATTTGGTTGTTAAAGACGAATCACCCCTAATTTCATTAAAAGATAACTCTTTAACATTTTTATATAATCCCATTTTTGACCCGTGCCAGTCAGAATCACTCAACATATTTAAGTAATAAGAATACATCGGTTGTCCCAGAGAATATATTGTATTATCTAGAGATAATGTATTTAGTTTTTTTAATATTTCTGGGTTAGGTATTTCATCCGCATCAGAAATAATAATTATATCTTCATCATTACAATTTACTAATGCTCTTCTAACAGATTCTTTTTGGAAAAAATCTCTACCATAATCCACCTGAGTACTTCTATTAAATCTATTAGTTTGTGTACGAATATAGTAATGTACTTTATCTAATTCCGAATCAAAAAAACCGGTATTGGGTAAGTTGACAAAATCTTCAGGCGTGTCAGTTACTTTAAAACTAATAATCTTATCCCAAAACTTAGCAAATCTTTCTTTATTTTCTTCTAAATAAAATGGTTTAGGTTGGCCAGAATGGGTGACACTTGATTCCACAATAACAAAATAATCTACGTAATCGTAGAGTATGTTAAGTCTTAATTCTAGTATGTCTAGTTCGTTAAAGAAGTTGAAACAATCGTATATTTTTTTCATTTTTTTCATTTTAAATAATATTAAATATTAAGTCATTTATATCATACTTGATGCTTTTATTAATACAAAAAATATTATAACCGCAACCACTACCCATTGTAGCATTCTCTGTAGAATGATTTGTAGTGTTCATAAAATCAATCATTTTATCATCTAATTTAATCAATGACGTATTAAAATCTACATCAAAATTATATTGTTGAAGACAATCAAATAACGCAGGCTCAACCATCATGTAAAGGTCGAAACTCTCATCTAACATTGTAACGTATTTTTTTACGTCTCCACTACATTCGAACTGAATAAAAGAAGTTTTATTTTTAAAGGTATCACTACCACCAGAAAGGACATTATAGTCTAACCCCTCCACATCTATTTTTAAAAAATCTATATGTTCTACATTATTATCGGTAACATAATCATCTAATCTTCTTAGGGGAAATCTATCCCCTAACTCATGTATTGATACAACCTGCCAGTGAGGAGTAAAAGATTGTACGTTTGAGTAGTAGGTACAATCATCCTTATTTATGTCACTTAAACCCACCTCATTAACGATTATATTATGATTTGATAATTTTGATATTTTTTCTTTTAACTCTTTAGTGAAAGAAGGGTTAGGTTCAAATAAGTGATAGGTTGGGGTGGTGTTGGTATGATAATAATCTATATCAGTTCTACATCCCACATCAAAAACAACTTTAAAGTCATTAGAAATTCTTTTATAAATTTCTAATTCACTATTTGGAATTTTAGTATGCATTAAATAATATTTTTTGATTTATAATAATTTATCGCTTCAATCTTACACGTTTCAAAATCACATATAGAACCTTCTCTATCCATATACTCAAAACATGAGGTGTAAGCGTCACCCGTAGCCCAATAACCATCACTAACATTATGTCTTGCCCAATACTTAGGAGCTATTATTTTGTTACAATTTTCATTTAACCACGCAGCCCACCAACCAAAAGTTGAGTTCGAGATAATTAACCATTTAGCTTGATTAACGCAATAGTAATCAAAACCAACATTTATGTGAATACATTTCATTGGAAAAGGCATAAAATGTGAAGCTGTAGGTGGGTCGTCTGTCACTACCACAAAATTCATGTTAGGGTTTAAACCCAACATATAATTTACACTATCTCTCCAATATTCTTTACGTAACAACACATTAGGTATCCCCCTATATTCACCACCCCTAAAATTAATCACACAAGTATTTTCATCTAAAGTTACACCCATATCATTAAGTTGGTTATTGAATTCTTTCTTTTTATCGTCATTTATTTTAAACCACTTTAAAATATCATCTTTTCTACTTTTAATATATTCTTCTGATTGGTATATCCCACCTTTTGCTCCACCATCACCTATTAAAATGGTGTTATCATCTATCTCATATAATGTAGGATTTAACATGGTTATGTTTACCGCATCTACATGATTATAAGTTTTCCATGGTTCATGATATTCGTTAACAATACCACTTACCTCTACACCAAAATCTACATTCATAAAATCCATTTGATTTGCACCGTTAAAATAGTCGTGACTAGGTGTTGGGTTAACACCCCAATCATACCCTAGTTCTTCTGCTATAGTTCTACAAACAGCATATTGCCACATGTGATTTCCTAAATTACCTGTTAAATTAGTTGTTATCATAATAATATTTTTTTAGTTCTTCTAATTGTTCTTCAATACTGTTAGTTTTAATTCTACCTGTAAGACATTTATCCTTACCATCCTCCTTAGGATTTATAGTTAACCCTTTTTTAAAAACACCATTAATAGTCTTCAACAAGTCATATTTACTTACACATTGACCTTCTAATATTGTTTCTGTTGGATAATCTTCCCAAACAGTCATAAGAGTAAGACATTGTTTTGCCCACTCCAGTGTGGTATTCCCATTCCACATAGCTTTAGTGTAACCAAAAACATTTTCATTTTGTGATAAAAACCACTCTAGTAAACTTGAGTTACTATTTAGTTCTGGACCAATAATAGAAGTCTTTAGTATTTTAGTTTTGCTACCAATAGAATTTAAAAAGTCAGCAGCAGTTTTTTTAGATTTACCATAGTCATCATCATCCATTTCACAATCAGTACCAGGATGAATAACTCTACAAGGAGAATTAAAATCTAACCATATCGGTAGATGCCAATTTATATCAAAAGTTTTAGTTCTTTGTGGTATAGCACCAATACAGTTAATAACATAATCTAACTTTATATCTGTTTTAAAAGGAGATTCTGGCCATCTCACATCACTAGTAACAACTTCTACCTTATTATCACGTAGGTATTTTGTCACCATGTGACCCAACATACCTTTATGACCTAAAACTAAAACTTTCATCATTTGTAAAAATTTTTAGATTTTAAATAATTATACAATTCATTTTTAGTAAGACAGTGGTCTCTTGAGGAATATTCTCCATTTTTAAATGATACTTGGTGTATATCTTTTTGGGGGTGCAATAGATAGATACCGTCATTTTTTATTAATTCCATTCTTCTAACCTCTTCATTGGATGCCATTATTTCGTGTATTTTTTCACCTGTACGAGGTTCTGTGACCTTATACTGCAACCCAAATTCTTCCGAATAGATATCAAACAAGTCTTTAACTTTAAATGATTTTGCTATTGGGATTAGATTACACCCAGCATAAGCTGGTGACTTCATAATTAAATCTACAGCATCCTCTACATCTAGTAAAAATCTTGTCATTTCTGCACCATACAATGACAATACAGCATTTTTATTGATAAAATTCCAGATTAACGGTATTATTGAACCCGTCGAATTAGTAACATTTCCATATATAGCTGTAGTTAATTTACAATTAGACTCACCCACAACAAAACCTTCCCCAGCAACATATTTCATTGCACCATATAAGGTTGTCGCAGCTCTACTTTTATCGGTGGAAATAAAACAAGAAGACTTAAAATCATTTTGTTCAGCTGCTAGTCTTGAATTAAAGGCCCCGTCTACAATTGTTTTAGCCGCCTCTTCATAATTGTCATTACACGCTTCAATCTGTTTTAAAGACGCAGCAAAAACACCAACGGTATGACCTTTAGATTTTCTAATTAATAAATCCCTATTTCGTATATCCCCAACAACAAATTTAACAGAAGGATAGTCTTTTTTCATGTAATAGTGTTTAGCTTCATCTCTAGAATATACTGTTATTTCGTTATCTTTATATAATCTTTTAACTAGATTTCTACCTAAAAAACCAGCTCCACCTGTTATGAATATTTTTTCATTTCTCATGAGTATCGTGTTTTTAATATGTATAGTTTTTCACCGTTTTTACACTTTATATAAGCGTTAGGGTAAGGTGAAGATAACCCTCTAATTTTGTTATGGAAATATTCTGGGTCACACTCAATAAAATCTTCAACCTTTAACTCACTATCAGTCGGTTTTAATCGATTAAAAAAAGTACCAGAATCTAAATCTTGCTTTTTTCTAAAAATAGGAATTTCTTGGAAATTGTCCACTATAAAGTCAATACCTTTGATTCCTTCTCTTACTATTTCATTAAAAATATCATCTAACTCACCAAGTAGACTAATAGGGGATTGAAATAGAATGTCCCCAGTGTCAACACCCTTATCCATAACAAATAAACTAACCATACTATTTTTTTCATTTTTTAATAGTTGGTTTTGTATGGGACTACCACCTCTATATTTTGGTAGGGGTGATGGGTGTAAACAAACACATAAATTATTTTCTATTATTTCTTGGGGTATAATATCACTCCACCCAACAAAAAAAACCAAGTCTGGTTTAATTGTGTCTATAATACTATAATCTTTATGTGTGACTAAATATTTATTGGTTATTTTAAGTTTATTAAATATTTTAAAAGACCATTCACGGTATCCATAATAAATTACTTTCATTTTAGTGGTATTCTTTGTGGTGAGTCGTAACGAGGAAATTCTAAAGGGTCTATGGTGTCTAACGAAGTTAAAGTTTGTGGTACTACGGTGTACGATAAACTACATTTATATTTTTTTAAAGTATTTTTTATTTCTTCACTAAAACCACCATTAGGATAAGAAAAAATAAAGTCATCAGAAAAATGCCCCACAAACCAATGTGACTTATCTATATCCGTTTCAATATCCTCCACCAATAAAAGATTATCCGAAGAATTACCATGTCCCCCTATTACCATATTATTGTAACTCATTTCTTCTATTTGGTTTGGATTAAGATAGAAGTCACTGGCGAAAGCATGAATATCTTTAGAAACATATTTTTGAAAAAGATGTTCCGTGTACTGGTAATTATCGAAAGTTTTAGACTTATGCCTCCTTAAAAAGTTCGTCACAAATATCATTTCTTTACTCCACCAATTATCAATCCAGTTAGTGTGGGAGTACTTCATCCATAAGTCAGAAGCGTCCTCAAAACTAGATAAAATTTCTTTGGTTAATAATTTTTCATCTCTAGCAGCTAAAATAAATTGTATTGTGTGACTATGAATCATTTTTTGTTCGACAACAGGAGCTGTAGGTATTAAAAAAGTACCACTAACATTTAGTTTTTTTAATTGCTGGTGAACATAAAAATGGTCCACTAGACCATCATCAAAAGTTAAAACAGCATAATCTACATCACCTTTATCTAAATTTATGTGTGGTAAGTCTAAACTACTTATTATTTTATATTTTTTGTTAATGTAGTTTATTTGGTGGTTAAATTCTTTTTTAGATAAAAAAGATTTAAGATTGTATCTAGTAGGGAATTTAGTTTCGTTTAAATCCCTAACATCGTGAAACATAAAAGCTCTTACTGTTGACATTATTTATATTTTTCGTTTACCTCATAATTACAAGTAAAAAAAGTATGTATACACCTTTCTATTAGATGTGCTTCACCTACCACAACATCCCAGTTAAGTATTTTTCTTATTTGTTCATAAAAGTTTTTACTATACTTTAATATAGTATCTTTAGGTATTATATAATTACCACCCGGTGAAAATCTTATATATTCGGGTAATTCTGGATTTACAAATACATCTTGTAAAAACGTGTTAGTGTTGTTAAAGTACCTATAAGGTACATGATTAAAATACCAACTATTATTAATTTCTAAAAATCCACCATCTTCAGCCATCCTACTACCAACCCCATTATGGGCCTCTGGACCAAAATCATGTAATTCAGTAAACGTATTATTATTCATTAATTCATGAAATTTATCTAACCCACAATTACCATTAGATAACCTATTTCCGTCTTTATCTAATCTAGGTGTTCCAGTATCTTTGGGCCATAATAAACATGCTCTACAAAATAAAGTACACTCTGGTAGGTTATCATAATTTCTAACAATAAAATCAAACATATCATATATATTTTGACCTACATTTAGTTGGTGCTTTACTTTTTCGTTTTCTTCGTATCTGTGAAATTTATCGTAAATTAAGTAATTGTCTGTGTACTCATGAACCCAAGACTCTTCTAAATTAGTTGGTAGCCAGTTATAGTCACTAGCTACAACAAAATTTTTATGTATTTTTTTATTTTCCATAATTAGGGTATATAGCGTTTGTCCCATAATGTCTATGGAAAGCAAAAGGTTTTATTCCCTGAATTTCAGGTATCATCATTTCATGAGAAAAATACTTAGCTATATTTATATCAGCAAATTTCATACCATGTTCTAAATATTTGTGTCTGTAGTTTACACAAATATAACCATCTTCATTATAATAACCATGGAAAGATTTCCACTCTAAACCTAAGTCTACAGGTAGGTCCAACAGTCTTTTACTCCTTAAAGAAACACTATTACCAACCCTTATTAAATCACCATTTATATCTCTATATGAAAAATTATCCTGTGGTAAGGGATACGGAGCACCTATATAATCATATTCTAGGAACTCATCTCTCCAAGACTCAGGATTCACCACAAATCCATCATCATGAATTAACATAGCAAATTCAGTATCTACGTGTTTAGGTAATTCATAAATTGCAGCGTAATTCCACTCATCTATATTTGACATTTTAGGACAAGTCTCGTGAATTATAAATTCAGGTAAATTTATGGGTTTTTCGTGAGACACTAACTTTACTTTACCGTAGTTAATACCCCTACAACTATATTCTAAAGCTTTAACAGTCTTTTCTAATTTTATAGAAGTTAAAGCTATTAAAGTTACATTTTTTAAATTAAGCATATTTTATTTTTAACATTTCAAACTCTTTATTTTTAAGTGATTGTGGTATTGTGTCAGTTAACCTATTACCCCAAGTTCTATTAACAGCAGTTATTTCGTCTAGTATAGTTGGTTCACCATGTAAATTAAACATACGTTTATAGTAGTCAACATCCATTAACCAATTTAACTCCTCATCAAAAAAGATTAAATTTTTATTTTTAAGTGTCATACCCGTTGGGCATCCCATAGTATTATTACCAGTCCAAATCATATTATTCCATTTAGGTGAGTAAAGTCTGTAAAAAGTTTTACCGTCATTACTGTGAAAAAATTTAGTCATTAACCACATTATATTTGGTTGAGACTTTAATAAACTAGCTTGAATCTCCAAAGAGTTTTCATTATATAAAAAATCATCCTGAAATAGTACCTTAATCCATTCTCCACTACATAACCTCATAGCGTTATTTATATTTGGTGATATTATTCCTCTGCCTTTAGAGTTTCTAAAATATTTAATATTTAATTTATTTGTCCACTTTTCGTAAACCTCTTTAATGGTATCATCCTCACTATGGTCCGACAATATAACCTCAAAATCAGTAAAAGTTTGTCTACTAATAATCTCTAAACTAAAATCTAAAAATTCAACACCCCTACCATTATATCCGTAGGTTGGTATCGCGATAGAGAAAAACGGTTTGTCTAATCCTTTATTTAATTTATCTAAATTCATTGATAGGTTTTTTGGTACTTCTTTAGGGGCGTATATTTTTTTAACTTTTCTTGTCTCAGAAGCCAATTCATAGATTGTTTTAGTTTCAGTACCAACATTATATAGTCCACTTAAATTGTTGGTTATCATAGAAATTATTAATTTAGCTATGTTAGGAACATAGTCAAAGTTACCAACTTGGTCAATCCAAGCACCGTCATATGGAAAAGGTTTTGGTTTGTGAGTGCATCTACATAGAAGGTAACTATTTGACTGTAACTGTACTAGTCCGTCACCAAGTAACTTTGTATAACCATACCAGTTGTTACAATGAACTGGTACTGTATTTTCACTAGCCTCTGTATCTGAACCTGAATAAACATAATCTGTAGAAATATGAACCAACTTTATTTTCCAGTCATTACAAAATTTAATAAGGTGAGAAAGACCTTCATAGTTAGTTTTCCAGTGGGAAGTTTTATCCGCACTATACGTATCAGTATTAGCAATACAATTAAGAATAACATCGTATTTACAATGTTGTATAGAACCAAATTCTACAGATGTGAGTAAGTGGTAAGTTTCCGGGTCAGTAATATCAAAACCATGCTCTTTTCTGGAAATATAGTCCCATTCGGTTTGTTTAACAATTTCCGAACCTAATAATCCATCACCTAATACTAAAACTTTTAATTTTCCCATTTATTAACAAATATACTTTCTATATAATCAAATACTTCTTCGGTGTAATGTGGGGCTGCTCCTACAAAGAATACTTTATCTAAAACTTTATTAGCGTTAGGGTAATCATTTAAATCATCTAAATGTTTGTACCCTGGATGCATTAATATATTTCCAGCAAAGTAATTTCTAGTTTGTATTTTATTCTCTTCTAGGAACGCAACTAGTTTATCCTTTAATTGTTTGTTATCACAAATAAACGGAGTACCAAACCAACAAGTGTCAGCTTTTGGTAACATGGAGACACCCTTAATACCATCTACATACTTTAAAAATATAGATTCTATAGTGTTTTTACTATGTTTCCTATTCACATCAATTTCTTCAAATTTTTCTAGTTGTATCAAACCGATAGAACCTTGTAAATCCATAGGTTTTAAATTATAACCCATATTAGTAAAAACATATTTATGGTCAATTATTCCATCATAAGAATCTAACCACTTATCAAATCTTTTACCACATGTACCACAAGATAATAAATTAGCTGACCCAACACAATAACAATCTCTACCCCACCAAGCAAAACTAGTAAATAACCTTTTTAGTGGTGCAATATTTGTACACACAGCTCCACCTTCACCTGTTGATATGTGGTGAGCTGGATAAAAAGAGGAGGTCCAAGCTTCATAATATTCACTTAAGTGTTTTCCGTCCCATTTAGAGCCAATACTATCACAACTATCCCCGATTAACCTAATATCATGTTTTTTACATAATTCAGTTAAAAAGTCCATATCAGGTACATTACCAAGAACTGGAGAAACAAAAATAGCTTTAGTTTTAGAAGTTATCTTTTCTTCTATTTTTGTAATGTCAAAGTTAAGTGTTTCATATTCTATATCTATAAACACTGGTTTTAAACCATTCTGTACCAAAACAGATATAGTTGTCGGGAATCCAACAGGAGAAACTATAACTTCGTCACCATCCTCCCAACCAAAGTATTTTTTTAAAGCCGATATTAAAACTAAATTAGCTGAACTACCAGAATTTACCATTTGCACAAATTTTGCACCAAAAACTCTACCAAAAGCACGTTCAAATTTATTTACATTTTCTCCAGCAACTACCCACTTACCTTCTATAAAGGTTTTGATGGCTGCCATAATTTCTTTCTCGTCCCAGTAAGGTCCTGAATATAATACTTGACTTTCACCAGGTACAAATGATTGGTTATATAAATATTTGGGTTTATTCTCCTGTAAATAACTTAAGAGAGTTGGTAATATACTATCTATTTTTTTCATATTTTTAATTTTTTATATGGTTTTTTGTTTCTTATTCTTGATGCGTGGTTATTAACCATCGTCATATCTATTTTGTGTTCATTTATTGGGTTAGTTTCGTTGTATACGTAATTTACTTCAGTCATAAATCTATAGTGTTCTTCACCTGACATTTCTAACATTGGGTACATGAAACATAAGTCTCCACTCCACTGCCAATAATCACCATTTTCATCACGTAAATCTTCTTCTTTTATATTTCTCCATAAAAATGCACGCCAAGTCCTTATGTGTGAAGCTGTAAATCTAACCTGTCTTAAATTATCAAAACCGGCTTGTTTTTGGGAAAATCCTGGTTGTCCACTAGAATATTTAAAACTACCATTAGCAATCCAAACATTTTCATCCTCATAAACTTTATTAATTCTACCCAAAACACCTCTATCTGGTAAATAATCATCTCCATCTACCTCTACTAGGACATCACTGTCTTTTATGTTAGGATTGTTACGAATCACAGTATCAAAGTTTCCAGCTTGATATAATTTTTTATCACTCTCCTCAACCAAAACAAATCTCTTATCGTCTTTAATAAATTCCTTTACTAAATTTACTGAATTGTCTGTAGAATGGTCATGTGTTATATAACATGTAAAATCTTTATAGTCTTGAGACTGAATGGTAGCAAGGCAACGCTCTATGTATTGTTCAGCGTTATAAAAACCAGTTAGTACTATCATAATTTATTATTTTATATATTTTTCTATTATTTTTTGTGTGTAACCTTTAGACTCAATACCAAACTCAGATAAATAATCTTTAAAAATAGAGCTTGTCAAGGAAGTCCATCCATCATCTTCATTAGTGTCTTTAATTTTCATCTTTAAACTACTTTCACTAACATTAAAAAAATATTGAATTATTTTCGATAAGTCAACAACAGAAATAGGTTCTATACCCCCCACATAAACAGTTTCACAACTAGTTTTGCCCTCACAATACATAACAAAATTAACTAAATCTTCTATATCTACCACAGCTCTCTTAAGATTACCATAAACCTCAAAAGACTCACCTGACTTTATCTTATCTACTAGATAATTTATAAGGTTATTCTTATTCCCACAACTACCTATTAGTTGGGGAACCCTAAATATGGTATAATCTTTAGCGTTTAACTTTACTAAATTCTCCATTTCTTTTTTATGACAATAGTACGGGTTATTTTTATAACCAATAAGGATTGTACTAAAATATATAAATTTTATCTCTTGGTGGGTTTCTAAGGTGTTTAGTAGTAAATCTTTTTCTCTTTTAAAATTTTTTAGATTATCTTCTTGTGAGTTAGATACACCTGACGCAAAAATAACAATATTATCTTTATTGTATTTTTTTAAAAATGATTTAGCTATAAGTCCATTACCTATAATCATAAATCTAAAACTTTAACCCATTCTTTTATGATTTCATCATTAGATAGGTTTATTACATCATGTTCAGTAGCTTTACTACCATAAAATTTTGTACCAGTAGTTTCACATTCATCTTTTACTAATGAAGCTACTTCACTATTTGATGACAGGTATACAGCTTCTACTTCATCATATATTTTTTGTTTATCACTAATAAAACCTCTTTCTATTACCTTTTCATCGATAAGTGGTTTTACAAAATTATTATAATAGTTAGGGTCGGTCACATTACCAAACAACATAATTTTATTAAATCCGTCTTTTACTGCTTTTTGTATTGAAATGTGAGTTTGTTTATTTTCGTCTATGGAACCAATAATTCCTGCGACACCTTTTGTTTCGGGAGACTTAGGTCTATTTTCCAAAACTTCTTTAAGATTAGGTATGATGTTATATCTACCTTTGTATCTATTATGATATTCTCTTTGTTTTTTATTCAAAAATACAACTTCGTCCCAATACTGAGGGATATCACCAACTTCAAAAATATTCTTTTCGTGACAAGATAACAAAACTTTTTTAACATCAGGTCTAGCATTTAAAGGTATAAAATGAAAAATCATATTATCATCTTTACTCATGTTTATTTCATTCATCCTACCAGATTTACATTTATCTAAGTGCCATTCATGAGGACCATAAAAAGTTGTGTCATAACCAGCGGCATTCAATGCATTAGTAAGATTTATAAATGCAAATGTGGAACCCCCACGATTACTCCAACCAGAAACTATTTTTACCATTCTAACGATTTTTTATATTTTTTTATCATATCACCCTTTAACCCCTCCTCATCATCACTATTAAATTGTGTGGTGTTAGGGAAAAAGTTTTTCATATATTCCGTAAGTCTATTGTCTGTAGTATGGATTAAATCAAAATTAACTTCTTTCATTTTATATAATTTTCCATTTTCAGATTGTACAGGACCATTAGGGCTACTAATAGCCCATTGACCATCACCCATTTTAAATCCTGGTGGTGAATTAAGAGAGTAAACTTCTATACCTTTACGATTTAATAATTTCTTATGGGGTATAGCGTGGTCACAACATAAGGATACAGAATGACCAAATTTTCTAATTTCCAAAGCCAAATCCATCATACCTTCATCCAAAGTCTCCGTGGTGATAAGTAAGTTAAATTTTTCATTATCATAAAAAGTTCTATTCATTTTAATTGGTAGTTTATCCTTATATTTATCCGCAAAAACTACCCTATTTTTTTCCCATTCATCGTTAGTCTGACCAATAGATAAGTGTGTAATTCTAATGTTAGTACAGACCCCAATTTTAACACCCCCCAGATAGTTAGAAAAACAAAATTCCACATCATAAAAGTGAAAACCTTTAATATTTTCGTCAAAACCATTAACCAGTTTACTTTTGGACACACCAAAAAATAAACCATCGACCAGAACAACCGGCATTAAATTGATACCAGTATCTTTAGAATATCTAGTTAACCATCTATTACCATCTTTTTCATGATACACAGCACCATGCATTTTAGAAAAATCATCCCACCATCTACCTGTGGTTGATAAGTACCTTGTACCCGCAACACCAACAATTCCAAAATCCGGATGTTTAGAAAAGTTTTTTAACATTTTTCTACCCCAGTTTTTAGTGTCAAATTTTATATCATCATGGCAAAATATAACTTTATCGTTAGTGGCTTTTTCTAGACCCATATTGTATACCTCATTAAGTGAGTATTTTCCAGGATTTTCATAAGGTAAAATCTCTACATTATGTACACCACAAGTAGATTTTATTAATTTAACAAAATCTTCATTTATTTTTTTTGTACTAAATACTATTGATAAACTCATTTTATTGTATTCCGGTTGACCCAAACCCCCCATCTCCTCTTTGGGTTTCTGTTAAGTTATTTACTTTTACTAATCTAGCCCATCTACCTGAAATTACAGGAGAAACTACGGCTTGGGCTATTCTGTCACCATGATTAATTACAAAATCATCCTTACTTAAATTCATTAGAATAATTTTTATCTCCCCATTATATCCTCTATCAACAGTCCCAGGGGTATTTAGTACCGTTATTCCACTTTTAATAGCTAGCCCACTTCTAGGTCTAACTTGTATTTCTAAACTTTCTGGTAACTCAAAGTGAATCCCTGTTGGTACTAATGCTCTTTCTAGAGATTTAATAGTCATAGGTTCTTCTAGATTAGCTCTGAGGTCCATACCACTATCATCTAGGTATTTATAAGATAGGTCTATATTGGTTGAATTATTCTGGAACTTAATTACTGGTTTTACCCCTTCCATCGCGGATTTAACAGTCTCATCTTCTAAATCTTTAAGCATTTTAGAATCCACCCCTAAATGAGCTAACATTTTATCGTCTTCTATAGAGGTTTCTTCACTACTAACAACACTCTTAATTCTATCCCAAGTACTACCTAATTTATCTTTCATATTACAAGTTATAATATTTAGGTGTTAATTCTGGGTGTAAGAAATCTTCGAAGGGAGCCTTAGCGATTGATACAACTTCAGAGTCTCTAGTATCTTCGGATAGGTATGAAGCTAATCTTTTATTAACCTCGTAGAGAGATTCTGCTTCTACGACATATTTAAATTTTTTTACTTTTGGGTTACCTTCATTGTCTAAAACCCCAGTTTCAAATGCTACTATTGCTTGATAATACATAATTTTTAATTTTTATTTGTTTTTATTTATTCTTTTATTGATATCCTTTTCTATTTGGGTTACAAAATACATTCCAATTACTAGACCAAGAAAAAACGTAGTTACGTGAGTTATAATTTCCATAATTTTAACCTTTAGTTATTAAGTGTCTATACCATTCAGCTCTTTGTTCAGTTACTGTCTTTAGTGTGTACCTTGGGTATACTGTCTCATAAAGTCTTTCACCCAAATCTTCTACTAAAGAAGGATTATCTATTAATTTTTTAAGGTACTGATACCATAGTTTGTGGTTTTTACTTTTTGGTATCATTAACGCATTACCTTTATCATTAAATCCACCTCCGAAATTAACAGCGTTTATACAATCTATAGTATAAGGGCCGTAATCTTGTAATACTAAAGCTTTTTTGTGGAATCCAGCTTCTATAACTTTAAGTTGTGACTTAACTTTATTAAAAATGTGTTCCTTAATCGGTGCTAAACTAATATCAAAATTATTATAATTAGAAGCGTAAGTTGTAATTGGTTTTGTCCATACTCTTCTATAGTTAGAGTCCTGGTCCCCAGTAATTTGTTTCTTCTTAAAGGACAAAAGCTCTTCTTTGTAAGATTCTTCACCTATGATTCTGTAATTATCTGTCATAATTTGTTCATATTTATACCAAACAGATTCCATAGGCTGTATAGGCCTTTGAGTTTGTTTACCAGTCTTTTCATCAAAAACCGTCATAGTACCTCTTAAATCATATCCACATAGTACTACCTGAAATTGGTCTTTTCTATCATTATATAATCTACCTGATACCCCACTTAGTATCTCTAAATCTTTTATGTGAGAAGAACCACCTAACCACCCAATTCTAACTTTAGAACTTTTTGTTGGTTTAGGTACGTATTGTTTTTCTTCGTGGTCTATAGCGTTAGGAAAAATAGAAACATTTTTATTTAATTTAGAAATCTCTTCAGCAAAAACTGTTGTAGTTGTAGTTACATACCTTGCTAGTGTAAGATTCGTTTTTATTTTTTCATCTATTTTATTATTCTTAACAATCATATGTGCCGGATGGTCCACAGTAGGTAACCAATAATCATCAATATCACATATGTGTGGTATGCCCCATTGAGTTAGTCTTTTAGCTAATGCAGCAGAAGCTTCATAATCTGGACCTATACTTCTATGGTAATGAATTAAATCATAACTTTTCCAGAAATCGTCATTATAGTAAGGTGGGTCATAAACTATATCTACCCAGAATTCTTCTGGATACATGTCTTGTAGATATGTATGTGGGTCTACAGACCTGAATTTTGAAACCCCTGTTCTATCAGAGGGTAGTACGCAAATTTTATATTTCTTTTTTTCCATGTTTTAATTATAACAGGAAAAATTGAATTTGTCAAAGGGGTTTGGGGGTTTATTTTACAGTTTTTGTGGAAGTTATCTTACCATAAAAAACTTTGTCACCGACACGGAATTGGAAATTTTCATTCATATCACTTCGCAATCCGATACTTTCATTAATCTTAGTGTCAACAACTTCATCTAAAATTTCTCTTACAGACTCTTTTATGATACTTTTTAGATTTTTAGAAGATAATTTTTTTGTTGTATTAGTTGTTTTTTGTTGTCTTTTTTGTCTTTGTGGTTGTTGTGTAGAATTAGACCCCATACCTTGTTTACTCATCTCATTTTTAACACCACTTAAAAATTCTTCACTTAAACCAACACCACCACCATTAAAAGGAACATCTGGTATTGGGTTGTCTATCATAGCTTGTTTAATAACTTCTGGTAATTTAGAGTTTTTTATTTGTGATTCGGTCATTCTTGCTTTTGGGGTTAAGTCTTTTTTTGCAGAATTAATATCTACTTTAGGTAGGTTAGGTATCTTTGGTGTAGCATTACTCGGTATTTCACTTAACAAACCACTAGAATCTGTCATATTCATAGGCATAGAATTACTAGTATTTCCTTGTTTGAAATTACCACCATCTACTTTATTCATTACTTTTTTAGCGTTAACTAAAGATTGTTGAAGCGTTGTCATATCCATAATTTTAAAATTTTGAGTTGTACATCATTCTGTCCATAGAGTTGTCCCCTACAGGATTATATAATGGAGGTTCATCGAAAGTCAAGAATAAACTATCATCACCCTTTTTTGGTTTCATACTTTTTACTCTATCGACCCTAAATAATCTCCAGTCAGGTAAAGGTACACCTTTTTCATTAACTTTTAAAGAGGGCCCTGAGGTTTGATAAGCTCTAATTACTGGATTACCTCTTTTAGAATACCCATAAGCGACAGGTTGGATGTCTCGCACGTTACCTCCACCAGGTAATTTTTCATCATCCAAATACCTTAGCTCACAAGTATGTTTATTAGTAATAGCGTCTTTTATAACACTATTAGAAACATTCTCAGTTAATAATTCTATTAATGAACCTATTAATTTCATTTAGTTATTGTTGTGGTGCGTAACCATCACCTGAATCTAAATTACCAGCACTATATTCATTTTGTTTGGTATATAGGTTGGTTTTTAAATTATTGATTCTACCGGTATTTGCTTCACCATTCCCCATAATATCAGTACGTGTTCCGATGTCTTCACCGAAAACACCAAGATATATTGCGTTACCCTTACCTTTATCGTCTCCATTAGATAAAGCGTTTGGGTGATTGGCACTATACCCAGTTTCATCACCTACTTGATAGGTATTTTTAACAATCATTTGTTCTCTATATTTAGCTGATTGTTGTGTTAATTGTTCACCTGGTTTTTTTTGATTATAATCTGGCATAATTTTTTATTTTAAAAGTTGTTTTATTCTGTTTATCTCTTCGTAAACAGCTCTATTATTAAGTATATCGTCACTATTTTTTGCTACTTTAATTTTCCTTACTTTAGTTGGGTTTTTAGACCTGTCTTTAGTGTGGGTTTTTTTGAACACATTTTCTTCCCCAGCATTTTGTCTAATTTTTTTTGAACTATGAACACTATTACGTCTTCCATCTAAAGAATCATTTATAAAATCTAACATGTCATCACCCCCAACTATATCGTAATCAATATCTTCTAAATCATTCTCCAACTCATGTTTAAATTTTTTAGCTTGGGAATAAGTTAATTTACCATCGTTTACCATATTATTACATCTAGAATAACCCTTATCACCAGAACTTAAATTAGTAAGATTACTTTTTAAACTATCTAATAAAGAATCTGGTATAACGTAAACATCATTTTTTAAGTCACTATTCATTACTACTTATTTTATTCAGTAACTCATCAACAGAAACACCTTCTATTGAGGCAAGTCTAAGTAACTGTTTTATTTTTATATCTAATCTAGAGTTTTTTCCATCACTTAAATCTTTACCCACATCCTTTTTAGATAAAATCACCTCAATCATATTTCTAGCTTTATCCTCCGCTAATTTTTTAAATTTTTCTTTTTCGGTTAATCTTTGTTGCCCTGTTTTGTCTAAAGATTTTGTCTTACCCATAGATTCAGCTCTTTCTTTTGCCTCATCTTCTTCCATATCATGTTCTTTTTTAAAGTAATCTATGGTCTCCTCAGCATTTTTAAATTCAGTGTCCTCATAACCTAAAACTTCACTCATATCATGTTCACCCAACTCCTCCACAGATTCACCATAGTATCTTTTAAAATAATGTCCACCCCCAGTCCATACACCTGCTTGACTTGTTCCCTTTACCGCGTCATCAGTTGTTTTTCTTGCACCAATAGTTTTATTGGTGTCGGTACCCGGTGGTATTTTACTACTTACCATTGAACCGTCAAAATCAACTAATTCGGTAACTTCTTCTTCTGATGTTTCTTCGTTATCTAATTCGTCATCTAAAATATCTTGTATTAGTTTAAGGTGTTCTTCATCATTATTGATTTTGGCTGCCTCATCTAAACAAGTAGCAGTAAACCTATCTGATTTAGGTTCTATACTAAACTTAAACACCTCAGATAAAGTTAAAAATTTTAAGGGTGAAACACTTTTTCCTTTAGATAAGGACTCCCTTAAGACCTTTAATTCCTCGATAACATGGTTAATTGCGTCAGTTCTTTTCATTTTACTTTTATATATAAATATCTAAACCAATCAAATAGTATTTATTAATACATGGGAACACAAAATTTAAATAACTTTTACTTCAATAGATTGGACAGTAAACTTAATTATAGTGAGTATTATGATTTATTTTTAGCGTCTGATGAGAAAGATTTTAATACACACGTAGTGTGGTCTAGTAGTATTACCGCATATAATGATGGTGACACACTTCCTGTATGGATTGATTTATCAGACCCTAACTGTGGCACACAGCCAAGTACAACATGTATGTACCAATACCCTATGGGTACAGTAGCAACTTATTATACTGACACAAATTATAGACCTTTTAGTATTCTAAGTAAAAATTACTGGTCTAAAGCAAAATCTTGTTGTGATTGTCCTTATAGTGGGGTCCCAGCAGGTCTTTATAGTGGTACTGGTTATTATGAAGTATCAGATATTATATGGACAGGATTAGATAATGGTTTACTTAATTTATCAGAGATGGACCCTTATACTACACACCTAACTTTATACTGTGACAATAATGCTGCATCACTCGACACTACTCTCTCGTTTGATAAAAGATTTAAAATGAATCAGGTTAAAGCCTTCGGTAACCAAATAACACCAACTCAATGGTACACAGACACCTCAATACTGAACGCGTCAGATTCATCAGGGTACTATCAAGAATTAAGAGGTGGGTTCTACCAAGGATTTTATAAATTATATGGTTACCCATATGAAGTACTCCCAACAAGACCAAATAAAGGATGGTCTTTTGAAACTTATTTAAAATTAACAACAATTACTGACAGTGTATGTAATGGTTTTACTTCTCCTTGTTGTGGTACTCCTGTTGGGGACCAAGAAATTATATGTGGTAGTGATGGTAATTGTTATAATGCAAGTGGTTGGAACTTATACCAATTTAAGAGTACAGCTACCACGTACAATTTTGGTAGTGCAACTACGGTGTGTAGTCCATTAGGTGGTAATGACATGCCAATGTATTTGTTAAATTATAGTTTAGCGGGTGTATTCGGTATGTCTGTTATGGATACGAATAACGGTGGGTTCTTTTTCTATAAAGGAATAAGAGCGGAAGACAAATACCAAAACAGAAATGGTTTATCTACGGACACACAACTTGATTACTTATCTGCATGTACCACCTTAACTGGTGTTACAGGGTGTTGTAATACAGAAGAAAAAGAGGTAAAGCTAACCAACCAAAATAAGTCACCAAACCCTAAATATGATGTATATAGTAACGCCTTTGGTGTTAGATTAACTGATGATATGAGATTGGGGTATCGAACAATTAGATATACAGGAGAGTGTGTAACTACTGGTGAAACTTGTAATACTGGTAGTACTTTTAATTGTGATTATGTGATAGAAGAAAGTTATTCAGAACCAATATGTAATTTTATAATTGCAAATGGTAATTGTAAGGATACGTGGATACAAGTAGACGTTGTTTTTGACAGAAATTTATATCTGGAAGATTGTGAAATATTTAATAACGGTGGAATTAATGACCTAGTTAAAGTTAGAACTGATAAATTCCAAAGATACGGAACACATAAAGGAAGTTCTAGTCCCTACGGTTGTCACCCCACACCACCAATACCAGAAGATAATCCATGTAAAGACCAATACCCAAGATTTATAGAAGATGCTTATTTTAATTTTGATTGTCATGGTGCACAAGTACAAAGTTGGTTTGGGGAAAGAGAATATAGATTGGGTACATTAACTTTTTATGTTAATGGAAGAAGAGTTCATAAAGTTGAAAATTATGAAGAAATAATACCTAGACAATTAAACACTAATAGACAAACCCAGGTTGGTGTTGCTTACAATATGTCTTGGGGTGGTGGAACTTTTGGACTTAGAGAAAGTCTAATACAACGAAATATACCATTAACTGGTGACCAATGTACTATAGATAGTAGTACTACTTTTACAGATTTAAGATTGACAGGGGATAGACAATTATTAAGTGATAATTTTGCGGGGTCATTTGTTGGGGGTATATCGCAAATGATGTATTATATTAAACCGTTAACCCCAGATGAGATATACCATAATTTTACAATTAATAAAGACAGATACAACCTTATAGATTGTGAAGAATGTGAACATTGTAATAATGGGTGTGTAGACTGTGGACTACCATCAACAGATAGTAATGTAACCATAAACCCATCAACCTTTACAGCACCAGAAGCATGTATAATAACAAATAATACACCAGGTCCTGATTGTGTAGGAAAAACATTTATAGGTTTGTATGACATAGACCCAGTTACTTGGGATTGGATTACTCACCCACTAACTTACTTCTCGGACGACCCAATGAATCAGAACACTCCTTTTGAGGATGTTTTTTGGGAGTTTTACAACGATAACCTTTTAGATGGAGTAGCTATATCAGCTGCATGTTATACATCAATTTGGTACGCTCCAGAAGGAAGGCCTTTTTGTACTGGTTTAATAAGTGGTGGAACTCATTATATGTGGTACCTAGTTGAGGTATATGTAAAATATACTGGTACGATGTCTCAGACTTTACCAGGAACGTCTACATGGTCGGATGTTGTAGCTTATTTTGTAAACGCAGGAGCACCAATAACTAGTTCTATGACTTTTAGTCAAATAAACGCACTTCCAGGAGTCAATATTTTTATGTCTAATGGTAACCCATGTATTTGTAGTTAATAATAAGTAATTTGTATGATATTTATAATAAAATAAGATAAATGGAATTTTTTATTAGAAAAAACTCATTAGAACCAATACTAAAGATGCAAGTCGTACAAGATGGTAGAAACGACTTTAATAGTTTTCACGATAAACTAGCTAATTCTAGTATATATTTTTCTATGAAAGATGTTAAGACTGGAATTCCTAAAATATTAAATGCTGCGGCAAATATCGTCGCAAAAACACCCACATCGGTTAATGCACCCACAGAATACTACATTTATTATAAATGGAAATCTAGAGATGTTAATAAAGTGGGTAGATTTGAAGGTCAATTTATCATATATTTTCATGAACAAAACTGTTCAGAATTAATTGTTCCTATCCGTGAAGATTTATTTATTAACATAACGGATTCTTTTGTTGGGGAACCTTGTACACCACCTTGTTAATTTATTGATTACTTAAATTTCTTTACCTATCTTTGTATGTAATCACATGCAAGAATTAAATACAGAAAATATGACAGAAAAAGCTACTCCAGAGGAGATAGAAGCGTTTTTACTTGGTAATGACCCAGAAAAGTATATTGTAGCCTTGGAATATGGGTGGAGAAGTAGTAAAATATATAAGATAAAAGAGTATCCTGACAGGGGTAAAGTTATTGAAACCGATACGTTTATACCATTCTGTTGGGTGGGTGATTTAAGTAAGAAGAATTTTTATAACGGTAGTAAACAAGCTCAAAAACAAGCCATATCTAAACACGGTATTTTAATAGAAAAATTACATAGTGGTGACGATGAAAGATTAAATAATGGTTTAACTTATTTAATTAAAACAACAAAAACATATAGAGATTTAGTAAGTTTTTTTAGACAGGGTGGTATAAATCCTTGGGATAGTGATAGTAGAGACGCTATCATGATTCTTCCACCAATAGAACAATATCTTGTACAAAAAGAAAAAAGATTATTTAAAGGTTTTGAAGCTTACGATGACATACACAGATTTGTTTTTGATTTAGAAACTACATCCTTAAATCCAGAAGATGGGAGAATTTTCATGATTGGTATGAAGGACAATAGAGGTTTTGAGAAAGTAATAGAAATTGGAGACAATGACTTAGAAGAATCTGAGGCAATATATAAATTTTTTGAAACTATACAAGAAATACAACCCAGTATAATAGGTGGGTACAATTCATCTAATTTTGATTGGAATTGGTTATTTAAACGTGCAGAAATATTACAAATGGATACCACTAGATTCAAAACGTTAAACCCAAATGAAGGATATAAATTTAAGGATAGTGTTTTAAAATTGGGAGCTGAAATCGAAGACTACCAACAAATAAAGATATGGGGATGTAATTCGTTAGATATTGCACATGCTGTAAGACGTGCACAAACAATTAATTCAGAAATAAAAAGTTGGGGACTAAAGTATATAACCAAGTTTGCCAAGTCAGAAAAACCTAACCGAGTGTATGTAGAGGGGGATAAGATAGCCTCAACACATAGGGAGAATAAAGAGTTTTATTTAAATATAGATAATGGAAAATATAAACCAGTTGGGTCTGAAGGTTTATTTGATATAGATAAAAAATTCCCTAATGTTTATAAAAAAGTTGGTGGAGCCAAAATAGTTGAACAATACTTAATGGATGACTTATGGGAGACTATGGAGGTAGATGAACAATTTAATCAAGGTTCATTCTTATTAGCAAGTATGGTACCAACCTCTTATGAAAGGGTATCTACCATGGGTACCGCTACTTTATGGAAAATGTTAATGTTAGCTTGGTCTTACCATAAAGGGTTAGCTGTTCCAGCAAAAGACTCTAAAAGACCTTTTGTTGGTGGTTTATCTAGACTAGTTAAAACAGGATACTCAACAAACGTACTAAAACTAGATTTTAGTTCACTTTACCCTTCCATACAATTAGTACATAATGTTTTTCCTAAATGTGATATTACAGATGCTATGAAGGGTATGTTAAAGTACTTTAGAGATACTAGAATCATGTATAAAAATTTAGCTTCTGAACACTACGCTACAGATAAAAAGAAATCTGAGTCTTATGGTAGAAAACAATTACCTATTAAAATTTTTATTAATTCTATGTTTGGTTCACTTTCCGCACCTCAGGTATTCCCTTGGGGTGATATGAATATGGGTGAAAAAGTAACTTGTACAGCTAGACAGTATCTAAGACAGATGGTTAAATTTTTTATGGATAAAGGTTACGACCCATTGGTAATGGATACGGATGGTGTTAACTTTTCTTGTCCTTTGGATGTGGAGGATAGGTCTTATGTTGGTTTGGGTAATAATGAATTAGTTAAAAAAGATAAGGAGTATAAGGGTAGTGAGGCTGATGTTGCTGAATATAATGATTTATTTATGAGGGGTGAAATGGGGTTAGATACCGATGGTCAATGGCCTTCCTGTATTAATGTAGCTAGAAAAAATTATGCTTTATTGATGCCTAGTGGGGTTGTAAAATTAACTGGTAATTCTATTAAATCTAAAAAAATTCAGGGATATCTAGAAGAGTTTATTGATAAAGGACTTAGAATGTTATTAGAAGGTAGAGGTGGTGATTTCGTAGAATATTATTATGAGTACTTACAAAAAATCTACGATAGAGATATCTTACTTGCAAAAATAGCTAATAAGTCTAGAGTAAAACAAACTATAGAATCTTATAAAAAAAGATGCACACAAAGAACAAAAGCAGGAAATTTAATGGCTAGACAAGCACATATGGAATTGGTTATAGCTAATAATTTACAGGTATCTTTAGGAGATACCATTTACTATGTGAATAATGGTAAAGCTATGTCACATGGTGATGTACAAAGAAAAAAGAAAAAAGATGGGACAGAAGAAATTGTTTTAAATTCTTATTTAATTTCCGAAAATGATTTAGAAAATGGTATGAAAGGTGAATACAATGTACCTAGATATATAAACACTTTTAATAAACGTGTAGAACCACTATTAGTTTGTTTTAAAAAAGAAGTGAGAGACAGTTTATTAAAAAAGAAACCAGAAGATAGAGAATATTACACGAAAACTCAATGTGAATTAATTAACGGCGTACCTAGAAAAGAAGGTGACCAAGATTCACTAGAAGAAATACTAACACTATCACCAGAAGAAAAAGACTACTGGGTAAAAATGGATTTAAGTGAAAATTATTTTATGGAAGAATTAGGAATTCTTTAAACCATCAGAACTAACTATCACCCAAGAGGATAAGTCCTCAACATACGAAAATTCAACACAACTATCACCATCTAAATGTAGTGATTCCCATTTCATATCTATTAAACCATTATCCGGAATAACCTCAACACTCGACAAAGACTTAATTTTTAATTTTTTATCGTTTTCAGAACTTAAAGTTATTTTACAAGTTTCGGTAACCACTAGTAAGTCTTCACCATTACTAACATAGTCACTATTAACTACTTTTGTTTTGGTATCGGTTTCTACTGTGGGGTCAATGTACAAATTCATACCGTCTTTGTATAATCCCTGTATTAAATTTAAAAGAGCTACTGATAATAATTTATAGTGAATGTTATCTGGTCTTCCCTTACCGTCATATATCACTAATTCTCTAAAACCTAACGCGTCCAGTTCTTCCGCTATTAAACCAAAACCATCGGCCCCAGTTTCTATGTACTTAAAAAAGTACGTACTTACATCTAGTAATTTTTTATATCTTTCAGTACCTATATTTCTTAGGTTAGTTTTGTATCTCTTTGAGGATGATGAACCCCTAACTACGTTACCAGATTCATCTATTTGTAAATCAACATTACCACTGGTGACCGTATCTAACAATAAACCTAAATTAGCTATTTGTAGTGTACTCGCACTAATACCAGGATTTGTAGACAAACTACTATTGGTACCACTAAGTGGTGGGGTAGGTGATTTACCTATAGCTACAACAGGAGTGTACCCTGTTATTGCTGAAAATGGTGTTATTGTCACCATAGAAGATGCTGAGGTTGATGAGTAGGGTGCTACCATAAAGGTATACCCTGTAGTAGATGCTGTGTAGTTACACGCACCACAAAGTTCTGTCCACTCCTTACATTTGTAAGCCATAAAATCACCACAACCCGTAATACCAGCACCAACAGTACAAGCGGAACCAATATCTACGGTTTGTTCAAAAGTTGATGAACCTGAAAAAACACCCATAGTATCCCCACTTTGTTTTAGTTGTCTGCTATAATCTACTTTAGTATAAAACCCCATGTTATATTACAAATATAGAACCAGGATTCATTGGTCGATACCCTAGTGATTTATTTAAATTTTCAGCTTCCATAGCTTTTCTCTCTAACATTTTATCGTTACGTAATCTTTCTAGTCTTGCCATTAATTCTTCTACTAATTTTGCCATCTCATCTTTTGCTTCACTTAATAAATCAGAATATTCCATTGTTAACTCAGAGTCTGGTGTTTTAAGATTTCCACTAAATTTACCTCTTACTCTCCCTAACATTTCTTTTGCTTTAGCAAAAAAGTAACGTCTCACCCACGCTTGTGCTGGAGGATTAAGTTCGGTAAAAGTCATTTCATCTAAAGTAACGTCACTAGGTAATAACACAATGTCTTTATTTGCTGCTAAACAATCATCTCTATTTTCAGGTCCCGAATCGTAATACCAATACCACACCCTGTGTCTACCACCCGCCATGTTACCAAAATCAAATCTTCCTCCAGGTACGTTATATAAGTGGACATATTTAGGTCCATGTATACCACCTGCTCCCGCGGTGATTCTGTATGTCATGTCACCACCAATTAATCTATTTTTAAGGTTCCTATCTTGCATTCTTAATAAAATGTCAAAAGCTGGCATTAAAAAATAAGACCCTTGAATACCCATTTGAGCAAATCCACCCGGTCCACCTAGACCCATACCACCACCAAAACCACCAAAAGCTCCTAAGAAAGGGTCAATAAAAGATTCATTTAACTCAGCTCGATTATACCACATAATTTCATTTATTTCTCTACCTGCTGGTATTTCATAAATTTGTGTATTAGCACTCAGATTAAAGTAGTCTTGTTTTAGTTGGTAGGGACCACCCGCTTGTAACCCAACTATTTTAGAATAAGCGTAGGTAAATGATGTTTCAAAACTTAGGTCCCTAGTTAAGAAAGCACTAGTTAATGATATAACATCCAAGTCCTGACCATATAATGATGACCACTGATTTTCTATTAACCAATCCTGTACATACTGACCATAATCAAGTATTGCCAATTCAATAGCAGTATCCAACATTTCATCTTCAAGTTCAACACCTCTAATAGGTGCACCTAACATGTGTCTTATTTGGTTAAATAGTTTTTCTCTTTTTGCTGGTTCAATTGTTGCTGGCATAATATATCCTTTCTATATAAATACTTAGAAGTTGGCATTAAAAAAGGCCCAAGTTAGGACCTTTAATAAAATATATTTTTTTGAACCCTTATTCTGGATTTTCCCGTCTATATTTTTTCAACCATTCTAATGAAATCATATAGTTCCTCTAATTGTTCTTCTGTTAAATCCTCTACACTAACATTATTTTTAAATGCGATAGGTAAACCAGTTACCTCCTGTTCTTTAATAACTCTTTCT
>Ga0315315_10000302_pt1 | contig 39514 bp, 42 predicted proteins | sample M140m3416metaG_FD_203699 | JGI IMG/M metagenome (GOLD analysis project Ga0315315, IMG submission 203699) | Ammonia-oxidizing marine archaeal communities from Monterey Bay, California, United States - M1 40m 3416 | ecosystem: Environmental > Aquatic > Marine > Intertidal zone | place: USA...
AAATATTCCACGAAACATGGCAATTTTGGCTATCTCCTTCAAAACTTCCTTATTTTCCAAAAGTTTTTTCTTATCTTTATTCTCAGAGAAGTTTCCGCCATCACCTATCTTTTTCATTAGGCAATATACAACTTTATCATCTCCTGTCATAACTTTTCTCCAATTTCCAGGCCAGTCGCTTCTCTTTTTTTCAATCTTCTCAATTCTAAAATTAGACTCAATTCGCTCCATTCCAATCTTCTTCAAACCAAACATTTCTTTACAACTATCTACCAGCTCGTAGTCTTTATTATACTCAAAACTTTTTCTACTTTCTTTCCAGATTTGCCCATTATACTCGAAACACATCACTTTATTTCCGCAAGTCTTTTCCATACAAATCCCAATCTCTTCTTCTTTAATTCCACTACCATCCACAAATCTCATTTCTTTCTCATCATCTACCTTCAAATCTATCATTATATTCACTAATTCTTCAGGCTCTTCTACTGCTGGCTCAATCTTCATTTCTTCTAACTCTTTTACTAAATTATCTACAACTACTAATTTTTTCTTTTTTTTCCTTTTCACTTTTTTTTCCTTTTTTACTTTTTTTCTTTTTTTACTTTTTGGCTTAGGCCTCTTATTACTATCTACTATACCATATTTTGCTGGATTCACCTTCAAATCACAATACAAATCCCTCCAATCTCTATTATAATACTCTTTATCTTCTCCAACAACTACACAACCTTCTAGTGCGAAATCTGCCTTTTTCTTACCCAATTTCCTACCAGCACTACAGTGCATATCAATAGCATAATCATCAATTTTAAGGTAATTTCTGTCCTGAAATAGTCCAACTACCTCTTTTTCACTAACATCAATATCCCATTCTTCCTCAAAATTGAGCTTGTCTTTATGCAATAGTATGGAAATAGCACTAGACATCCAAATGTGCTGCTCATGTCTAGTCTTCACAAAGAACTGTTTCAGCTTCAAATCAAGACATTTTCGGAGTTTTTCATTATCACCAGCAATTTTAAACAAATATTCCCAAATTGCATAAACACAATCTGTCCTGCGAAATCTCCGCTTTCCCTTCACATTACTATGAAACATAGCCAATGCCCAGTAATAACATGAGCTATGCCCTGCTCGAAATGCAGCGATAAACATCAACAAGTTTTCCCTATCATTTTTCCATTCTTCAGCGTCTTTTTCTTCATCACTCAATATCTCTTGACACTCTTGATGCACTTCAATAGGAGTATATAGGGCTTCTTCCAAGCCTAATCCTGGTACTTTAACTACCTTATATACTCCTCCGCCCCTCCGCCAGTAAGAATATATATCACTATTTATCCTTAGCATCCTAGCACTTACCATAGTCTTACATACCTTAACTAACAACTTGAAGTTATTTCGTCCTCCTTCATCAAACTCCTTTATCCACTCCATACACTTCATATACTTACCTACCTCAGCAAACAACATCTCTTCATCCATCATTATAATTAACCTATTCACCATATTACTAATTATACCTTTCGCTGCCTGCTTCTCCTTATCAGTAGTCGCATGAGAGTGAAACATATATATCTCACTACAACACCACATCATCTTATCATATTCCCTCCTTCTCAAGTACTTCTGCAAAGCACTCTTCAATATATCAAGCTTATAACCTGCGTAGCTAATACTACTAAAACAGGTTCTCCATTTCATCTTACCGTTATCACACATAATAATATTTATAATATTCTTCTTTAATCTGTGTATATTTATTATATAAATTAAGTATTATGACTTCATTTTTTTTAATTAATAAAACATATTACAATTAAAATATTTTTTTTAAGATTAAAAAATATTTTATTTCTCTTCTTTTTCTTCTGATTCTTCTGATTCTTTATTAATTGATTTCATCTTTTCTATTTTAAAAAGACGCTTGTATTTCTTCTTTTTTGCTTTTGTATATCCATCACTAATTCTTACTGGGGTTAAATTATAGTCCATAGTTTTTAGTATTTGACGTATTATATTAATAAGTGGCCATTTTTGTGTTGATGTAGCAGTTTTTTGCAAGGAAGTCATGTATGAAGAAGAATAAACTTCTTTTAAACTAGGTATAAACTTTTTTACCTTTTCATATCTCTCATCTGAGAGAAGAATATCTCTTGGGATCATCATACCATCTATCAGTCCTATATTTTCACATACAATACCGGCGGCATTCAAAAAGTTTATCAAAGTTTCATTTTTGAAGTCTGTCATTATTAATTAAGTAATATAAAGTTTTCCTTATACACTTTTTTGAAAAATTGATTTCTTTTTTTGACAAAAATAACTTTTATAAATATAACGATGTCTTCTTTTGCAGAAAACGGACCCGCAATACAAAAAAATGGTGTAGGTCATTTTGTACAACCACATACTGATAACACAATTCTAACGCAGAAAGGCCTTAAGGGTTATAGCGATAAAGAGTGTGCAGCAAACTTTAACTGGAGTGTAGATAGATACAAGATTGAATTGGAGAATCTTGTATTTCGCCACATAAAATGCAACTTCAGTACAAAAGAATCTCTTATGATGCAACTAAGAATAAGCGAAGCTGATATTGACAGAATGATGAAAAATGCTGAGATGAGAGAAATTGGATTTAATCATATTCCTCAGGATGTTTCGTTGTTAAAAGCTCAGGTTGCTCAAATGCAATTGCAAATGAAAATAATTGAAGGAATGTTAGTGAGTGTTCCTCGATCAAGTTCTTCCTCATATCAAACAACTCCAGTCGTACAAGGATGCACCTCTATCCCTCAAACACCGCAATTCGTACAAGGACGACCCTCTATCCCTCAAACACCGCAATTCGTACAAGGACGACCCTCTATCCCTCAAACACCGCAATTCGTACAAGGACGACCTAGTGCACCTCCAATTCAATTAAATATATCTTCTAACGAATCACATAATCCTTTTCAATCACATACTAGAGACCCTTATACATTCAATCAATTGTATGGAACTCCTATGAGAACAGGAGTGTTTACAGAAAAAAATTACCATAATATAAATGGCGAATGGTCACATTAATTATACTCTTCAAGATTAGGAATAGAGTATTCTTTTTCATCGTTCATTTCCCAGGTGCCAATAACTCTTGGCTTATTTGAATTAGATATAATGTCTTCGGGTAAGTATACATTTTTATTTTCATCAATATAATAATTAATGCCTTTTATTTCTTGAACCCATACTTCTACTTTTTTAATTTCCTGAACAGATTCATTTGTATCATCTATAATGCCATGTGGTGTTCCTTTAATATGTGTTCCACAAAAGCATTGTCCGTCTTTTTTTCTCCTAGTACATTGCTCGCCGTTGGCTCTTTTAGCTGTACATCTTTCAAATTGAGGGACGGTGTTTTTAACACGCTTTCTTTTTTGAAAATCCTCTTTTGATATAGTGAGATTTGGAAAATCGTAAACAAATGTGAGAAACTTTCCTACTTCAGATTTATCAAGAACTCCATCGTTGTTCATAACCCATGTTTTTATTTCATTCTTAAATGCCAATTGATGGCTCTCTAGTTTCTTTGCTAATCGTCTTTCCATTGTAGTCTTGTATTTAACTTAATTTACAAAATTATATTTAGTTCAATTTTGTAAATTAAACAGAGAAAGAACTTAAAGATCCGCCTCTTCATCAGAACCACTAATATTATCGACCAAAGAAACTTTATATGGGGCAACTAAAATACCTTTTCCTTCGTCACATTCAAAATATTTATGATCACCAACAGTACCATTATTTCTACCAATACTCTTATCCAAAACTATTCCACATCGTTTTCCTTTTTTTGTAATATGATTTCCGTAAAATACTAATGTACCTAATGAATCATACCCTTCAACAACAACTCTTTGATTTATATGCTCTTCATTTATCTCACTGTTAATTTCCCCTATATTGCTTCCTACTTCAGACTCTTCTGGTATAACATCTAATGTTTGTATGTCTTTTATATCGCCTTGAGTTTTTTCTAGAGGAATTACTTTATCAATATTTATCACTATTTTTTCTGGTGCGTCAATTGATTGTCCACTAATATCATTAGTAATTTTTTCTTCTATTACAAACCCTATATTGTCCTTTACAGATTCTACTGTATCATCTTCATCTTCACTTGGAGTACTACTGCCACTTTCACTTACGCCTGCTGCTGACATTATACCATTAAATACATTCTTTTTAGAAACAGGCATATTCTCATAATTAATATAACTTTTGATTGTATTGTTTTCTTCTTCTCTTATGAAAGTATGTTGAGGTGATTCAGTTTGTGGTTTATATTTTTGAAGTTTACTTATATCAGTCGAACCAGCAGATGTATTGAATTGTTTTATAATAATATCTTCATTAACAATACCCATATGTAATTTTGACTTTAACAATAATCTAGTGAAATATTTAACATGATGTTGATTAAAAACCTCTAGATAACGGTAATACATATCTATTCTAGCTTTAAGCATATGATTATTAAACATTTCTGTATATACCAAATTATCAATATTAAGACCTAATTCTGATTGATGCCTATCATTTCTTAATTCTGCTTCTCTCGCCGAATGTGTTGATTCTAATTCTGTAATACATGATGCTATTGCGAGAGATATATTTTTTATTTTTTTAATATCATAAGACCTATTTTTATCCAAATGTTTATATGGTTCAAAATCTTGTTTAAAACTAACAGAATTGATAAGTTTTTCATCTTTAACCTCATTTATAGCGTATTTTTTGATCATTGAATATAAACTATAATATTCACAATAAATCCTATTATCTATAGATTTAAACGCAGCCAAAAGATTTAGGTATTCAGTCTCTATTAACGCATTTTGAAAATGAAATGAATCAATTCCAAAAACGTATGTTTTATGTGCATGATTTTTAACTAATTCTAGATATATTTTTTTCAAGACATCTACTTTTCCCTTTAATATGTCAAACACCGCGCATATATCTTGTCGTAATGTAAGCACTTGTCCGAACTTCTTTTTTACAATGCTTATGTCCGTCATATGTATTATCGTAAGAATAAAAATGTTTTTATCCATTCGACGAAAATTATTTTAGTAACATAGTTATATAGTATGACTGATATAGAGCTAAATGAGTTTGATAATGACAATATGGAACTTGCTAATAAGTTGTTATCCAAAAAAAGTAACTACCAAAATGTAGATTGGACAACAGACCATGAACAAATTTTGGTAGAATGGGCTGATAAAGCTATGTGTTATAGATGGTTACATTCTAAAGCACATCAATCATTTTCAAAAGCAAATGCTTGGTTTACAATTCCTGTTATTATTATGAGTACTACAACTGGGACCGCGAACTTCGCACAAGAAAGACTACCCGAAGCTTACAGAGGTTATTTTAGTATGGGTGTTGGTGCAGTAAATATTTTTGCAGGTATTTTAACAACCATTGCACAATTCTTAAAAATCAGTGAACTTAATGAAGCTCATAGAGTAGCTTCTATTGCATGGGATAAGTTTTATAGAAACACTAAAGTTGAATTAGCAAAATCCCCTTCGGAAAGAACTCCTGTTATGCAAATGGTAAAACATGCAAAAGAAGAGTTTGACAGATTAATGGAAACAAGTCCAACAATATCAAGTAATACCATTGCTGCATTTAAAAAGACATTTGAAGACCCTATTAAAAATAAAATGGTAAAGGTTGGAGGTGTCAAGCAAGAAATCAAAGGAGTGATATCAAAAAGACAGCAAGCATACATGGATTTAGTTAAACCTGAAATATGTGATACAATAGAGAGTACTGCTAATATTGTTTACAAACCAAAACATGAACTAGGTAGAGACAAAACAACTTTAACCGCTATGGCACTCGCAAAACGAGCAGTCGAACTGAAAAGAAAACAAGATAAAATCGAAAATATTATCAACAGGTTCCAATCGCAAAAACAAAGAACGCCATCAAACCAAGAAATATTTGATGAATTAGATGGTGAAATTGCATTAGAGTTTGTTGAAAATTATGTTAAAGAATTACTCCCACAAAAAAGTGATAATGAAACTAAATCGGAGACGAGGCCCAATGCAAATACTTTTTTACCAAGAAATGACGAAAATGTGTAATTAACGAAAAAATATCTTACCTACTTCAGTTGGTAAAAAAGAATTAAATAGTGCAATTGCTATCATAAACAATAAATAAACTCCATATGTTTCAAACCCTATTCCAAAAAAACTAAATATAGCTTGAGATATATAAGCAATTCCAGCACATGTGGCAAGTGTATATAATACTTTTGTTAGACTCATCATATTATATAATAATATAGATTTTTGTTTTGTTTAATAAACAAAATTATTTTCCTTATATTATTATATGTTTAACCGTATAATTCATGCAAGTGCAAAGCAAAAAAAAGATTTATTTGAAAAAAAATGGCCTACTAAAAAGCAAGAGAATATTCCATGTACGTGCAAAAAAACTGTCGTTATGGTTGATAAATCAACTAGCACAGATGACATAATTCAACGAAAAAAGGAGCAAAAAGTACTTGAAAAGTTTAAAAAACATCTGGAAGAAAAGAAAAAAATTAACGCACTATTTAAAGAACATATTGGGAGCCCTAGAAATGTAGATGAAATAGAAGATGAATAATTTATATAATTTTTGCTTTCATATGATCAAACATATTATTATCTGTGCCAATTTTTTCACCATTATATACTAATTGGGTATCTAAATAATAATAAGACACAGGCAAAACCTGTGATGTTTTTCGAATTGTATATTGTGGCTCTAAGTCACGCATTTCACCTTTAAACTTGATTGTTTTAAAAGTAATTATTGTAGAATCATTATCTTTTACCCAGTTACCATCGTTATCCCTATTTTTAATGGTTGCATTTACTATATCACTTTTACTTGCTACATCTTTAGATATTTCAGATGTATCATCTGCGTCATTATCTCTATTTAAAAAAACTTTTTCTGCACCAACAAAGATAATAAACTTTACTATTCCACCTTTTTCATATACAGGTGAATCGCCAATTGTAATTTTTACGCCATTTACTTCTTTTGGTTTTCCATCTACTGTTATTACGCCATATCTCATTGCACGTTTAAAATTACTAAAATAAAAATAAGGTCCCATTGCTGCAAATGGACTACCTCGAATAGGTCCTAAACCAGCAATAATTGCAATTCTTTTATAATAGCTACCTGTATAACCAACCATTGGTGTTTCAATTATATTAAAGTCTTCATCTTCTAAGTAACAAAAATGCTGATTTTTAAGAAAAAACCGATTTAATTCAGTATGTATTTTTATTTGATAAACTTTTTTCATATTTACTATTTCATGAATACCAGCAAAAAAGAACTTTGCATTATTGGTAACATATAATGGTCCGTCGTCTAAATTGTCATCCATTTTATAAAATAAATATACCTTATCGTTAATATTATATAAACCTTGATAATCCAATTCGCCTGTTATTTTCTGATATATACTTTGTATATTACTATGCAAAAGAGATACTTTTGTATGTTTTTCTATTTTAATCATTGGAAAATGTAATTCTTCATCTTTTTTTTCTAAACAAAAAATTAAAAACGGCTTGAATAATTGTGTATTGACACCATATATTACTATATGTATAACACCTTTTACTAACTTTTCAGAAAGGTCTAGATGTTCATCCCCAATATATCTTGGATTATCTATTTTGTTAAAATCACTATATCGTGTTTCTTGCATTGTTGATAACACCGTTTCTAATTCTTCCTCTTGTCCTTTTTCTGTAAAATCTTTATGATGCTCTTCATATATTTTTTGTGTGCTCTTAGTTTTTTTAAAATGCCGTTTAATATTATTTCGTGTTTTATTACTCAACATTGTGTATATAAAACATGTATAATTTATTTATTACCTTTGAGACGGATGTTATCTTTAATTTTTACTTGTCTACTTTCTAAAATAAACTCTGCTATTTCTGTACTATTATCGTTTGGTTTTTGTTCGAAATATTTTGTCAAACAAGAAAGCAAATGTTTTTTACTAATAGGAGCCTTTACTTTATTTTGACTATATATAATTTTGCCATCACTGATATCAAAGCAATCAATCTCATTCTGTTTCATAGTCTCACACAACGCGTTAGTCAATTCTTTTTTTCTAGCTCTCCTCTGCTTAAGCTCCTTAGAAAGTAATTTCATTTCTTTTTCAACAGTTACCCATTCTTTGATAGTATTAACTAGTTCTTCTTTTGTTGATGTCATAATATAATAATAATAATATAACATTTAAACTATTTGTCAATAATTACTTCCTTAGCAATACTTCTAATAATTTTATTTTCTGTTTCAACGCTACCAGCGCAAGAGGTAACTTCTCTAACCATTTCGCAGTATTCCATCTGACCTTTATCTGTATACTGCCAACCAGGGTGTTTTGCTTCCCATTCTTTAATAGCATTTATTTGTTTTTTAGCTATTGTATTAATAGCTTTTTTGATTTTAGGTTTCTCTCTTGCTTCTTTTTCCCAAGTATCGTCATCTTTTACATAAAGCACTTCACGTTTTAAGTCACTACAATGAATTGGTCTCTTTTCTACATCTAAGTCGCGCAAGCCCTTTAAAAATATATTTGCTATTCCTTTTGCATAACCACTCTCTCTTGTTATATCTAGATCTTCACTTTCCAACTTCAAAGTATTAACGAACTCAGTTAAGTTTAAAGCATCTTTACACTGCTCATTTAAAAATACATTAATATTAAATTGATTATAATTAGTAGTGTTATTACTGCCTACCTTGGGTATTAAATCTTTTACAATATTTCTGTACTCCTTGTTTTCTAGTAGAATGCTTTTATTTTGTTCTATCAAAGCAGTAATCATTGATTTTAAATCAACTTCTGATTCATTTTCTTTAACAACAATTTTAAGATTTTCGGTTTCATCTTCTGAATGTTGACAAATTTTTTTATGTCTATTAAAACTTTGCACATGTTTATATTTTTTTCCACAACTACAAGCGTGGTAGCATATTTCTGAATGAGCATTTTGAGCATTGCCTACAGACAAATATGCACTTTTGTGTTTCTGTGTTTTTTTATGTTGATGCATCAAAAACTTTCTACTACATCCATAGTCGCAAATATCACAAAAATATTTGTATTTTTTCTTACCATTACTTTTTCCGCCTTTATCACTGAGCATTTATATGCACTAAATGCTCATAAAAATATGCACTTAAATCCTTTTAAAAACTAATAAATAGTTCACTTTTTTCAGTCCTACATAAACTGCCTACATTAAAAATACTGTTCACATATATTTTTTGCTACACGTGTAAGTAAATTTATTTTTTTTTTGTTGTTTTCAATTCTATTTTTCTATATAAGAAATTGGACATGCCAAAAATGTCCATTTTTCAAAATCATAGAATAGATTCAAAACTAATAAAAAAAATAATAATACCTACATATACTTACATAATCTATATTATTTATTAAATAAATTATGTAAATTGACTACATTAATCAAGTTATTATCTCATTTTGATTTTTATCATTTAAAGTAAGAGGAATATTATTTGATTGCATTAGTCTCATTAAATCCAGTTTTGTATAATATTTTTTATAGTTGACATGTTTTCCCTCTAATATTGACATGATTTCTCGTTTAAGATGTGTTTTAAGAAATGTTGATTCAAGCTTTGTAATATTTTTAGAAGTCTTTTTTGCAGAGACAGACCTTTTCTTTCTATGTTTTTTACAAAATATTAATCCTTTATCATCTTCATAACCTCTTAAGTCAGCACACTTTTTACCTTTATTTTTCCCAGATTTAAAACAATATTGACATTCTTTATGTTTTAATGGTTTTGATAATGAATGGACTAATTTATCATACTTAATATCCTCGATTGGTATCCAAAGCAAAAGTGTATTATGTGTGGTTCTGCAATACGGGCATCTAATTTGATTAGAGCGCAAAGGAAACTTATTATATTTTTGATATTGTTTACTATGAATAATTTCATTACATAAGGGTACATAGTTAAACTTATGACTACACGGCAACGTAATACAATTTCTAGACAATATTTCATTTGTAAGTAAGCATTTTTCTTTTTCATTTAATTCATTTATACCGTTATTAAGTTCATCCCAAAAGTCAATTCCTCCTTCAATAATATAATTCATTTTGTATATTATTATAATAACAAATCTTTATGTATTATAATAATGTCAACGAAAAAAGAATGGGGTAATGCATGTTGGTGGTTGTTTCACACACTAGCATATAAACTAAAAGAAGGTAATGACGATAAAATACCTGAGTTATTAGAACACATAATTAGCATTTGCAATGTTTTGCCTTGTCCAACATGCAGTGAACATGCTAATAAAACATTAAAAGGTTTAAAAAAAAGTGTAGTAAAAACTAAAGAATTATTAATAACAACAATTATTCAATTTCATAATGTGATAAATAAGAGATTAAGTAAACCGACATTTACAAGAGAACAACATGATCAATTATATAATAAGGCACTAATTATACCTGTTTATAATAATTTTAGAAAAGCAATGCTTAAATCAGTCAGAGGAGAAAGATCAATGATATATAATCTTTCACGTAAGAATACTCTGAATAAGTTTGATAAATATATGAGAATCAATAACCATATATTTAATATGTAAGACATTATGCTACATTTGTTTTAACAAGCTTACCATTCTTATATGCAGCGCATTTAAATGTTTGTTTACTTGGTCTTTTACATACAACAGCATTGCTTTCCATTTCATCAAAATATAACAAATCATCTGCACCAACACTGTGAAATACCGCATACCAAGCAGAGCCAAATAAAAACCCAACTAATCCACCAAGAACAGCGCCAGCAATAGTGGTACATGATTGGGTAACTTTAGTAACAGCATCCATACCAAAAATGGATAATAAAGCTGCGATAATAGGGTAGTTCATGAGGTTATTGTATTTCATTGGCAAAAATAGATATGCAAATGTGAATGCAATAAACATACTAGATGGATTAGGGCTATTATACTCCATAAGATAAGGTAGTTCAATAAGATTACATACAGGTGATGCTTTTGTTATATCCATCCTACTGCCCATAGTATTCATTACAAACATATTCAATACAGTAGCTAGTAAAGCACCTGCTAGATAAATAAGACCTTTTACGTTTTGATTTAAAATAGATAGCATCACTAAAAAGAACCCAAGTAACACGGGTGCTAATGCAGATGCTAGCTGCATCATATTCGATAAAGTTAACTTAATTGCCATAATATATATATTATTATGATATATTATTGCAAAAATTATTTATTCATCTTCAAAAACGTGTTCTAATACTTCTTGTATAGTTTCGAGCTGCATAAAAGTGATTCCTTCTAAGTCTGGGTGATTTTCATATTTTTCCATAAAATCTTTGAAGGCTTTATCATTTTCTTTTGGGAAGATAAATGTTTTCACGCCAGCTTTAATACCTCCTAAAATCTTAAGGTCTAATCCACCAATAGCAGTAACTTTACCCTGTAAACACATTTCACCTGTAATAGCAACGTGTTGTTTAATTTTCTTATTAGTTAAAAGGCTATATAAGGCAACGGTAATAGCTGTACCAGCTGACGGGCCATCTTTTGGTGTTGCTCCTTCAGGAACGTGAATATGTATACCTTGGTTTTTAAACCTTTCCATATTTTTGATAGTTTCATCCATTTTTTCAGGGTAATCTTTACAAGCAAGATTCCAAGCGAGTGTTTTAGCAACAGTCATACTTTCTTTCATTACATCACCTTGCTTACCGGTTAACTTAAGGTCTAGCATAGTTGCTGATGGGAAATACGATACTTCAATAGGAAGAACCCCTCCTTGCCCTAAAGCATTTGCCCACAATCCGCTAATAAGACCAACACTAGATTTTTCGTGTATCTTTTTGGGTCTAACTTCATGTCTATTTTTCAAATACTTAAACTTAATGTCATCTTTGGTGATAACAATTGGTAATGGGTAATCTACTTCGTTTTGAAGAATCGATAAATTGATTTCTCCTATAATCTCAAACAAAATTTCTTTTAATTTTCTAACACCAGGTTCACATGTATATTGATCAATAATGTATTTAATAACTTCATCGCTGATTTCAATAACATCCTTTAATCCCATCTTAGCGTATATTTCTTCGAACAAGTATTTCTTCGTAATAACAAGTTTATCTTCAAGTGATAAATGATCAAACTTAATTCTATGAATTCTATCTAAGAGAATACGGTCAATCGAAGACGCATCGTTATATGAAAAAATAAATAAGGCTTTTGATAAATCTAAGTCGATGCCGTTGAAATATTTATCTTGAAAGGAATCATTTTGTGTTTGGTCAATAAGATGTGTAAGAATACCAATAATCTCCTTTCCATGCTCAGTCCTACTTACCTTATCAAGCTCATCAATGAAAATAATAGGATTCATGCATTTTGTCTCCATTAAAATATCAACAATTCTACCCCAGTTTGAACCAACATATGTATAATTATGTCCATCTAACGTGCTACCATTTGAAGAACCACCGATTGCAATAAATGAGAATGGACGTGATTCGCCGTCATTATCTTTTAAACAATTAGCTATACCTTTCTTTGCTAATGAAGTTTTCCCAACTCCAGGTGGTCCTTCAAATCCAAAACAATAACCAGTATTATCTCCATTAATCCATTGACCAATAATTCGTTCAACTTGACGCTTAGCTTTCTTATGTCCATGTACTGCTGCATCTAACGTAACACCAACATCTTCCATGTATTTGGTGATAATAGTTGATTTTTGTGTAATATTTGTTAGAGTAGAGTCTACAAGTGGAATAACTTCAGATACATTTTGTTTTACATTGCATACATCGGCAATATCCATAATAATCTTTGTATTATCTTTATACTTCATAATAGCATTGTAAATATTAGTTTTCATGTAATCTACTTTCTTTCCTGAGTGTAATATTTTATTGCATTCAATGTCATTGGTTTTGAAATAATTATTAATACTACACACATGTGAAATCAGCATATGTCGTTTATTATTAGTAAGCGCATCTGATACCATTTGTGCAAAGTTACCTTTAATGTTAGGAACATATTTATCTTTTAAAATGTCAGCATATTTTCTCATTTCAATACTAGTATATTCAGATTTATTAGGGAAATCAGTAATAGGAAACTCCGTATCATTAATTTTGCTAATTAGACTATTAAATACTTCTGTAGACTGATTCATAATACTAAGGATAGGTTCTTCTTTATAAATACCAAAAGGTATTCTAAGTAATGCTTCCAAATACTGTCTTGCTTTAGAACCTGAATCTTCAGATTTAGCTTTTACTTCTTTAAGTTTAATCATGGCTTTTTCTTTTACTTTTTCATCAGCTTTCATAAGGCAAATCTGTTGCTCCAAAGGTATTTTTGAATTATCGAATGTGGATAAATTATTAGTATAGTTAATAGTTTGTTTCATTGCATCTCTGAAATAGCGTTTGACATTCCATGGAAGGCTATCGAAAATAAGAGTTTGTTCATGTGTATCAATGCTACCATTAACATCGTTAGTTAAAAGGTCATATAACAGATAAGCGAGATATTGATATTCATGTTCTGATGCATATAATAGCAATTGTATAAGGGTAGTTCTTTGTTGGAAAATCTCATTTCCGATGAACTCTTTTGTAACCTGGGAAATAGTTTTTTGTTTAATAAGACCGACTTGATTTTGATAACCAATGAAGCGGTTAATTAATTCTGAATCACTATAAACTAATAAATCTTTTACTGTTAAGCATTTAAGATATCTAATGAAAATGTCGTTACTTTTTTCATTCTCCTCGTAACTTTCTTTTAATTTCAAGATTCTATTGTTAATAAAAGAAGAACCAGCACATTCAAGCATAATATCATCAATTAATGCACAAACAACCATTGTTTTTTTAAGGTTGTAATTTCTAAAAGCTATTTTAATACCATAGACTTTTGTATGAAAGTTTTTAGAAGTACGTGCTAGGTCAAAACATTCGTTAGATACTCCATTTTCTACAATCATAAAATCATCAACAATACGATTTTTTTTAATAGGAGTAGGTTTCTCACTAGGTTCTGATTTCCAAGGGATAATTCTATAGCTGATAGGATGTGCATAGTTACTTAAGATTTGCATTTTATCTTTTTCAAACTCATCTTGTTTACCTGAAAGTTCATTAAAATAATCAGAACTAAAACAAACCATCAATAAATCTTCCAAATCCTTTGTACCATATGATTTAAATATTCCAGAAATATCGTTAGTGATTTTCTGCAAATCATCCAACACTCCATCCATTTTCTTTTTCCCTTTCATTGTAGTAGATAACATATCTAAACTAACAAACACTCTATGTAAAGAATCTAAACATGATTTAAGTTCGTTAGTGCCTAAAACATCCATTGATTTGTAATGACTCGCACTGACAATTGTTTTTTGGACAATAGAACGTAATAATTCAACACGTTTCAACACATTAGCTGATATATCAGCTCTCCCTTTGATAATTACATTTTTAGAAGGTGTTGTCTTATTGTTCTTTGGGTTTACTCTTCGTGGCATATACTAAATGTTACGATTTTATTCTATAAAAAATAATTCAATAGCGATTTTGCCTAAATGATATATAAAGACGGTTTAAACATAAAAAACAAAATTATATATCACAAAGAAATGGGTATACCTAGTTATTTTAAACATGTTGTTGAGAAGCACCGTAATATATTGAAAAAATATACTTCATCTAAAACAGCAGATGTTTTAATAGATAATTTTTACATGGATTGTAATTCGGTAATTTATGACAGTTTTCGCGAATTACCTAAAAATTGCAAAGATATTGAAAAATCAATTATAAAACAGACATGCATAAAAATTGAAGAATATATTAACATGATAAATCCTACTAAATCAGTTATGATAGCTTTTGATGGAGTTGCTCCAGTAGCAAAGCTTGAACAGCAAAGGAATAGAAGGTTTAAAACACAGTTTGTTAAAAATATTACAGCAGAACTAGGTGTTAAACAAGAAGAGGCCGAATGGAGTACAGCATCTATTACTCCAGGTACAAAGTTTATGGAAAAACTAGCTAGTGATACAAAAAGATATTTCACTATGAAAAGATTCAATAAACTAAAAGTTATAGTTAGTGCATCAGATGAGCCAGGTGAAGGAGAACATAAAATATATGCATACATAAGGAATAATGCAAATCATAAAAGAGAATCGACTGCAATTTATGGTTTAGATGCAGATTTAATAATGTTAACGTTGAATCATTTACGAAATGCAGATAAGCTTTATCTTTTTAGAGAGACACCTCACTTTATACGTTCATTTGACAAATCACTTGATCCAAATGAAACCTATCTATTGGATATGCCTCTTATGGCAGAATGTCTTACAAATGAACTAAATAATGGATATGATATTAAGAATGAAAGCCAAAAACAAAGAATGTTTGATTATATATTTATTTGCTTTTTTCTAGGTAATGATTTTATGCCACATTTTCCTGCTTTAAATATAAGAACTGAGGGAATTAATAGAATAATGAGTGCATATAAACAAACATTGGCTGAAAGCGGAAACTTAACAACTCGTGATAATATTGTATGGAAAAATGTAAGAACCTTTATCAGAATATTAGCGGAAAAGGAGCATGAATATATTGAAAAAGAGCATGGTATTAGAGAAAAACAATCGAAAAACATAAAATATAGAAAACCAAGGCAAAGTGAAAGCTATGAAGAAATGCATTTTAATAATATACCTATGTTAGAGAGAAAGAAAGAGGAATATATAAATCCGTATGAAGAAGGATGGCAAAAACGGTACTATAAGGTATTATTCAATGGAGAAATGTGTGAAGAACATACGAAAAATCTTTGTTTAAATTATTTGGAAGGATTAGAATGGACCTTTAAATATTATACAACAGGTTGTGCTGATTGGGGATGGCACTATAAATATGAATATCCACCGCTATTGTCTGACTTGTACAATTACGTTCCTTACTTTGATGTAGAACTAATATCAAAAAATAATAATCAGCCATTGCCACCATTAGTTCAACTAAGTTATGTTTTACCAAGTTCAATGTCAAATCTATTACCTAAAAATACACAAAGCTTGTTACATAAATATTATCCTGAATGGTATAATGAAGATTATTCATTTGAATGGAGTTATTGTAAATATTTTTGGGAAAGCCATGCAAAACTCCCAGAAATTGATATTAATAAATTAAAAATAGTAGTATCGCGGAATAATTAAAACTGTTGTTTATTAATATTTTTAAGATATTCTAGAGTAGCAAAGTTAATAGCCATAGTAGGAAATAGTTTTATATAACAGGCAAATAGACCTCTATATAAACCAGTAATTCCTTCAGACCTTACAATTTTTTTAAAACAGTGAAAAATACCGTTATATTGTGGTACAGATTTATCAAAACCTTGCAACTGCAAACGTCTTCTGACTAAATCACTTGGATAAGTTATAGATACAGCTGATACCCCTGCAATTCCTCCATATAAAAGATACTTAAATGGTACATTTTCGAAATACTTATTATCACGTAAATGACCATAAAACGTAAAACTGAGAGCGTTATATGGAAGGAAACCTGTTAAAGTCATACCTAGTCCTTTATATAGATTTTTAATGGGGACTTTTCTAAATATATCGGTTAATGAAGAATAATGCCCTTTATTTGTTTGTAAAGCTAATCTAGTCCTGGCATTATCTAATGGATATGTCATTATTGTAGCCACAAAAGCGCCTGCTGTTCCAGAGAAGTAATTATTTACAGATGGTGAATCAAAAATACCAAGTTGTTTAGTTTTATTAAATATGGTAAAATTAATAGCGGACTGAGGTCCAATTCTAATGCAATTTGTAAAATTACCTTTCCATAGATGTGGTATACCTTCTTTTTGTATTACACTTCTAATGGTAGTGTTTGGTATAAAATGATTTTGCAGTTGTAATTTTCTTAGCTCGAGTGGTGCAGTAAATGTTCTAGAAACGATTCCGGCAAAAGCTCCACAAAATAAATCATACTTTTCGGTCATTATTACTATTATACATTTCTTTTATTTATTACTATTTTCTCTCTACTTTTAATTCTCGAACCCGGTTTATGAAAGATTCTTTTAAGGCAAACAAGTAAAGTGTTTAAACAATAGATAACAGATTAGACCAATCATAAAAAGATTGTAAGAGAGAAAGTATAAAGATAATGTAAAGAAAATAAATAATGGATACAGAAAGAAAGATTATTACACAAGTGTCACGTAAAAATGTTGAAGGCATTATACAACTTTTGCCAAAGGAGAAGCGTATATTAATAATAAAGTTTACAGCTGATTGGTGTGGTCCATGTAAGAGAATAAAGAATGATTGTTATAGAATGTTTAATCAATTACCAGATAATGTAGTAGTAGCAGACCTAAATGTAGATTTAGAAGACAATAGCGAGATATATAGTTTTATGAAAAGAAAGCGCATGGTAAATGGTATACCAGTATTAATGGCTTGGTATCCTTTGAATGATAGAGCATTTTGGTATGTACCAGATGATTCAATTACAGGAGGTGATATTAACGAGATAGGAAAGTTTTTGAAAAGAGTATGTCAAAAGTCGGTAAGTATTTAAAGTTAAAACTCATATATTATATATTCATATGAGTTTTGAAGATATAGATTTAAACATAGATAATTATTCTTTGCAAGATTTATTAAACTTATTTCAGATACCGTTTGAATTCCAAGAAGAGGATATGAAAAAGGCAAAAAAAATCTTATTAATGACACATCCAGACAAGAGTGGATTAGATAAAGAGGTATTTTTATTTTTTGCGAAAGCATATAAGTTGGTTTTTTCAGTGTTTAATTTTAAAAATAGGTCTGAGCAAGACACATGTGTAGAACGAGTGTATGATACATTAGAAATTGACAACGAAAAAGATGAAAATATTAAAAATGTTCTGAAAGAGTTTTCACAAAAGAAAGATTTTAATAAGCTTTTTAATGAGATGTTTGAGAAAAATTATATGAAAGGTGAAAATACAGCAGATGGTTATGGTGATTGGTTAAAGGAAGAGGATGATGTTATAGAAGCCAATTCAGTAGACGATATGAATGAACAAATAGAAAAAAGGAAAAAAGATTTGCGTGCATTAGTAGTAGTTGATGATTTAGAAGAAGTAGGGTACGGTTCAAATAGTCACCATAGTAATTTGACAAATGGAAGACCACAATATTATAGTTCAGGTATGTTTAATAATTTGCAATATGAAGATGTTCAGCGGGCGTATACAGAAAGCGTAGTACCAGTTACTCATGAAGACTATGAAAATAAAAAGAAGTTTGGAAGTATTGAAGAAATGCAACGATTTAGAAAAGAGGATTATGAAACACACTTTGTTCCGGAACAACATAATAATAGATTAAAAGAAACAAGAAAAAGAGAGAATATGTTAACATCAGAGAGAGCATATAGCTTAGCAAAAGAGCGAGAGAAAACAAAAAAAGCAAATAACGGTTTTATATCGGGTTTGTTGAGAATAACAAATGACAGATAAAAAATAGTATTCAAACTATATATATGGATTACACGAAATATATAGTTTCAATAGCGATATTGTTAGCAATTGGTATGCTTTATGAAAAATATAAGATGGGGTTAATCAACGATGAAGACAAGAGAAACTATGAGATGGTGAAAAAATACTTAGTGAGTGATTCGTCTTTAGCAAAGAGTAAGTTGCCAATATTATGGATTCATCTGAATTATGAATATAATTCTAGATGGTGGCCGTCGTTTAGCTCAAGGGGGAATTATGAATTAAATCAACCGTATTTATTTTTAACAATAAAATCAATAATAGATAGATGTGGAGGAGATTTCAATATCTGCTTGATAGATGATAACAGTTTTCTTGATATAGTTCCAGGATGGAGTATAAATATGGAATCAGTAGCTGAACCAATTAAGAGCAAACTTAGAAAGTTAGCAATGGCAAGATTATTAAAGCATTATGGTGGATTAATAGTGCCAGCTTCTTTCGTATGCATGAAAAACTTAGCTGATATGTATTACAATATGACTTGTCAAGGAAAAGCAGTAGTAGGAGAATTGCTAGATAAAAACAGCTCAAGCGAGTATGTAGATTACTATCCTTCATCAAGTTTTATGGGATGTATCAAAGATTGTGCGATAATGGACGAGTATATAAGTTATTTGGAAGGAATGATTTCAAGTGATTATACTGCAGAAAGTGATTTCTTGGGTTCACAAGACAGATGGTTATATTCTGAACACAGAAAAGGAAATATCAATCTTTTACCAGCAAGTGTATTAGGTATAGAGGATGCAGATGGAAAAACTATTGGTATAGAAAGACTAATGGGAAATACATATGTAGATTTCATACCTACAGTATTGGGGGTAGTATTACCTGGATGTAGCATTCTTAAAAGAACAAAATATGAATGGTTTGCAAGATTATCAGTTCGTCAAGCGTTAGATTGTGATAATATTGCAGGAAAGCTTTTACTTACTTGTAGGTAATTTAGGAGTAACAATATAGTAAATAATTTCATAAGTAGATCTAAAATATTTAATTTTAGATGTATAAGAAATCTGATTTTGTTTGCATATTTGACGAATAATAGTAGTAAACTTAGAGTACGACATTTTTCGTGTAATATAATGTCTTTTTGAAACATGATAAAACTCTAGAATACTGTCTAAAAAATCTTTTAGTTCATTTTTTAAAGTACTTCTCTTATATGAGTCGTTATTAATAACAATCATATTTGTATCATCATCGTTACTTTTAATTTTTTCAATAAATGAAAAAAAATGTTCGTTAGGTACGTTTTGTTTAAATATTTGAGAGGACATGATGTATATATATTAGATTATTTATTGGTTAAGCATAGTGATTAAATTATTTGTAAAAAACGATAATTCTATTTCATCTTCATGAATATCGTGAAAAATTGCTATATATTTACACAAAAGTGGTATTATTTTGTATTTTTTATCTTCATCTAAAATATCTGTTATTTTAACAAATGTAAAGTAACTGTCTAAAATATCTGTAACGGAATATCCTTTCAATATTAAAGAATTGATTAATTTCAAAGCACCACGGAGATTGTTTTTTTTACATAAATTGGTGTATTTTTCGAGTTCAATAAAAGAAATATTGGTGCATACCCTGTTTGCCAATTCAAAGTTAATATGTATATTTAATAGTTTAAACTTTTCAAGATAATTAATAAGAATGCGTATAGACCCGTTGCAAACCTTCACTATAAATGATAATACATCTTCATCTAGAGAAATATTCTCTGAATCAATAATTTTTATAGCAATATTTTTTAATTGCTCTTCAGATGGAGATTTAATATTTAATACATTCATTCTAGATTGAAGACTCTCAATTACTTTTTGTGCATTGCAGCAAGAAGCAAGAAAAATAACGTTATTGCTATATTTATCAATACAATTTCTAAACACTTGTTGGCTCTGTTCATTAATTATATCAATATCATCTAATAGTAAAACCTTTTTTTTATTCTTTACAGAAGAAGATGTCTGGCAGAATATTTTTACATCAGTTCTGTAGTATGAAATGCCTTGTTCTTTTAATGTATTAATAGTTAATATATTATCGTTATTTAAGCTAACATCCTCTCCATAGTATTCTCTAATTATAGCATGGATTAATGAAGTTCTACCAGAACCTGAGTTTCCAATAAATAATAGATTTAAATTATCCATGTCAGCGAGTGTTTTAATGATATCAATTAATTCACTATTAATAGTAAAATCACTAAGTATTTTAGGTTGATATTTACTTGTAAAATGTTCTAACATTAATGTTATTCGTAAATAACCATTTAAGTTTATATTATTTTAACATACATAAATATGTCTCAAAAAAATCCATATGATATTCTTGGGGTTCAACCAACCACATCAAATGAAGAAATAAAAAGGGCATATAGAAAACTTTCTTTAAAACATCATCCAGATAGGGGAGGTGATGAGGAAAAGTTTAAAGAATTAAGCGCAGCATATGAACAAATAACTAATAAAGATAGTCAACCAAACCCAATGAATAATTTTAATAATCAACATATGAATATGGATGAATTAATAAGAAACATGTTTGGTATAAATCTTAACCCAGAACACATATCAAATAATAATATACATGGATTTAACTTTGCACATATACAACGGCAAATGCATAAACCGCAGCCTATACTAATAAATATTGATATTACTTTAGAACAAGCATATACAGGATGTGCATTACCTGTAGAAATAGAAAGATGGGTTTTAAATAATAATGTAAAAGTAGTAGAAAAGGAAACTTTATATGTAAATATACCACATGGTATAGACAGTAATGAACTTATTGTTTTTAGAGAAAAGGGGAATGTATCAAATGATAAACTAAAAGGTGATGTGAAAATATTTGTGAAAGTTAATAATAATACACCATTTAGTAGGGACGGATTAAATCTTATTTATAAAAAAAACATTACATTAAAAGAAGCTTTATGTGGTTTTTCATTTGATATACAGCATATATCAGGAAAAAAGTTTAGAATTAATAATGGTAATGGAACTGTAGTGGGAGTTAATTATAAGAAAATGTGTCCAGGGCTAGGTATGAAACGAGGAGAGCATACAGGAAACTTATTAATATTATTTGAACTTGAGTTCCCAAAAAAATTAACTGAAGAACAGGTTTTAAAACTAGAAGAGCTCTTGTAAAAGTTATATATTAAACAATATAAATAGTAATTTAGAGTGTATTATATTAATAATGAGTACACTTAAAAGGCTTCAGTCTGAACTAAAGGAAATAGTTAATAATCCACCGGCGAATTGTTCTGCTGGACCAGTTGCTGATGATATGTATAAATGGCAAGCCACTCTAATGGGTCCAGAAGGAACACCATATCATGGAGGTATATTTACATTGCGTATTGAGTTTCCAAAAGATTATCCGTTTAAACCACCAAAGGTAGTATTTTTAACAAAGATTTTTCATTGTAATATTAATAGTAGTGGAGGTATTTGTCTTGATATTTTAAAAGACCAATGGAGTCCAGCACTAACAATTTCAAAAGTATTACTCTCAATTTGCAGCTTAATGGACGAACCAAATCCAGATGATCCGCTTAGACCAGAAGTAGCTGAAATGTATAAAACAAACCGAAAAAAACATGATAATACTGCTCAAAGTTGGACAGAAGTTTATGCAAACGGAGAGTAAGTAATATGTATATTATTATCTAATTTCATAATATACATAATGTCTGAGTCAAAAAGTAATGCAAAAGATTTTGAAGCAGAGTTTAATCAAAAAAAAGATGAAATTATTCGATTAAAAGCTGATGGCAATTTAGAGGAGGCACGAAATAAAAGAGATGCTTTGACAGGAAAATTAAATACTATGCAGCAAGAAGCGATGAGAGATCGAAAAATTAGTGATATAAGGGAGATAATGAAATATATAAGTACATTAAATAATGAGGTTCCAAGGCAGAGTCTTGAACAACCAGAGCAAGAAGACCAACGAGATAAATGTATACTGTTAGATGGTGGTGAGGAAGAAGTAGCTACTTTTTTAAGTGACGAAGAGGATGGAATTATAGTGAAAATTGGAGAAACAACAAAAATATGTATGTTAAGAAGTCATATCAAACCTTCAGTTGTAAGAAATGCGCTGGTTAAAACATGTGACCAGCCCAATGAGGCTGAGCAGCGAGGCTATTGGGGTTATAAATATTCAGAAAAAACATATATAAACTTAAGAAAAATGGGCATGGGATTTACAGATGCAATAGTCGATTTAAGAGAGTTTTTGGGGTATTTTTTAGGTAATACGAATGTCCAACAATTTGAAATAGTAAAACAGCCTGACTCTCAAACACTTACTATATCATACGGTCTGGTTTTAAGAGAGAAAATGGATGAGGAACAAGGAAAAAAATCTTATCCTTATTTTCCACGCTATCTTATGGATTCGACTTCATCAAAACTTGCAACAGTAGATAGCCGATTAGAACAAGAAATATATTTTATAGAGCCAGAGGAACAAGAAAAAAGAGGAACTGAAGAAGCGGTTAATGAGCGTAAAATTGTACCTAAAGAAATAGCAGATTTAGCTAGTATTACATCAGCAGTAAGCGCTGCACATTGCCAACCTGGTCAGGAAAAAACTATTTGGAAAGTGAGTGAAATTGATGGGTTTGATTATATTGCAAAGTATGAAGAAATAATTCAAAGTGAAGAATGGAAAAACTTATTCATAATTGAATATGATAAAAATGTTCTAGACGCATTAAACAGTTTGTTAGATAATATGGGTTCGCAATATCTCCGTGCGGCAATTGAAGCTCAGCAGGATGATGAACCTCTGCACGACCCACCCACGGCATCTCCGGTGCAAACAGATACTGAACTAGAAGATGAAGTCGCTGACACACAAGCTTTAATTAAATGTGCGATAGGCAAATATTTTAAACCAAAGGAGGATGAGGAGGGAGACGAAGAAGTTTTTAAAAATAAATTAAAGGAGATATTTGGGGGTTCTTGGATAATAGCTAATACGTCCAACGAAGTACAACGGGAAGAGCAATTCGGATTACTACAATCAACATCTATGATGTCACCATTGAGAGTGAAAGAGATTACTGTACAATCTATACGGGATGGCCCTGGACCTGAGATTGTGAAACAAGCAAATATCGAGATGGTGTCCAATCGTCCCGATGATTTTTTTAAAGATGTGATCGTACAAATTCAAGAAGACATGAAGGCGGGCTTTGATGAAAATGATATGGAACAGAGTATGAGTTCATTTAATAGAATCATGACAGACTTAGAGGACCTAAATTGCTCAACTGATGAATCTCATGCTTTTGCACGGCGACTGGCATTTGATATAGGTGATACTGATACTGATACTGAGATTTCTCGTATAAATACTGATACTGATGCAGATTCTGTTCATGGTGATAGTTATAGATTTACACCACCTCCTCGTCATGATGATGATGACCAGTATGAAAGTTTAATTTACTGTGCTTATGGAAAATGGTATGGTGAGAATGGAACCTTTGAACAACTTGCAAGACAAGAAGCAACAGGCGATGGACAAGAAGAACCAACAAATAATGAAATAACGCAAAAAAAAATGGTAGATATTTTTTCTGAAGAATGGCTTGCATATTATAAGGGTGAGATTTCGCAATTGGCCGACACGAGTGAACCGCCATTTTTAAATGAGCAAACTTTAATTTCTATTACTGAAAGTTATATAAGAGATAGTACGGAGAATGAATCAAAAAAAACAGAACTAGTAACAGGATTAACAGAATATTCCAATATGCAAGAGGACCCAGTAAAGGAAATACTTGAAAAAATACAAGATGAGTTATATGATAGAATTAACGAAAATGTAAGTGAAAGCCAAGGCGTTTCATTCCAAGAAGAGACAGACCGATTATTAGATATATGTAAAACAGAAATTGACGATTTTGCAGCTGAATTAGTAAGAAATAATTGCAATAGTTCTTTATTTCAAGTAGACAGTTTTTCTCAGATGGCAGAAGCAGTTGCAAACAATCAAGTTAATACAAGACGTGGGAATATGGATTTAATTGACCCCTTACTAACACCTATATCAAGTATTAATAGTTATAATGAAAACGATTCCCTAGACCAACCTATGTCACTTGATAGAATTGCGGACCAACAACTTGACCGCTTTGTCAATTCTTCTCCAATCAATTTCAGAATACCAACACCAGAAGGCGGAAAACGCAGAAGAAAAAAGAAAAGAAAAACAAAACGAAAGAAGAATAAGAAGAAGAAAAAGAAGAAAACCAGAAGAGTTAAGTTTAATCTTAAGAAGAATGAATACTATACCATAACTCCTAAGAATCGTGTTAAGAAGAGTAAACGCAAACAAACGAGAAAAAAGAGAAAGTAATTTCATATTGTAAAACGAGAATCATAACAATATGAAAAATTATGCAGAAATGCGGCGTGTTGAAATAGCAGCCGATACAATATAGATAGAGTTTTCAGTCATAATGATATACTCATTATCAACCTTATAGATCTTTGCAATGGGTGAGGTATATTCCTCTTCGCTTTTAACCAAGAGTTTTTCTCCGTTATCTTTGACACCGATAAGAACCTTATTGTCAAGGGAATCGGTCCAATAATCAAGCATAATAGGCTTATCATCAGAGACGGCAATCTTGCAGCAGTGTTGAAAGCAAGTAGAGCCTGGCATTGAATACTGTTGTTCATTAGTTTCAGACATTATATAAAATAACTTAATATTAAGCTTTAAATACTTTGTTAGAAGAAAAATATTTAAATATAAATTATTAATAATAGTATTAATGGCACAATACTCATTAGAGACAACGGAGAATTATTTGGAGACGTATGAAGTATCTGAGGCAGATATGTTTTCGAGATATGTAAACCTGATATCAGAGTTTATAAGTCAAGCTCAGACAGAAATCCAGATATCAAACTTGGATTATTATAAATACGTAATAACAAAGGGAATAGAGACAATCACACATGTGTTTCGAATGCTTTTACTTTATACAAAAAATATAGAGTTATCGTATTATAACTGTAAGAAAGCATTATACTACTATATAGAGTTTATAGGGCAAATAGGTGAGGACAATCATGAGTTTTTAAAACTAACATCAAAGGACGCATCTTTGTTTGTATATAAAAAAACAATATTTTCAATTCAAAATAGTTTTAAAAAAGAGTATAAGGAGGATATAGAGCATATAGATAACATTAAAACGAACAATATATTTAATATGACAGAGTTATTTTTGAGTGTTTATAAAGCAGCATTAAATGAAATGGTATGTGAAACAAATATTCAAATAAAAGAAGCTTTGCTATCATTAAAGAATTATATAAAAGAGACAGTAAATCTCTCACTTAATAGGCCTGTTGATGAGATAAACAAAAAATTAAAAACAATGTTAATATTTAATGATACAGTGAATGGTATAGAGGGAAATATACCAATAGAATACCACATAAGTTTTCTAAAGAAATTAGATAAGAATGAAGTAGATGATGATAGATTAAAAGATAAATTGAATGAGAATGTAGAAAATTATAAAGAATATACGACAAGGAAGTTTGCAAATATATTGGTATAATTATGAAATAATAATTGTTTTCTTTCTAATTTTCTTTTTCTTCTTTTTATCCTTTTTATCGGTAATAAGTTTACCACCAACAATTTTGTACTCTTTCTCGAGGAGATCTTTCAAGAAAGCGTATATATTATTAAGCATAGGTTCTGTGCATTTTCCAACAATAAGTACACTGCCTGTCCTAAAAATCATAAATGAAATCTTAACATAGTTTTTCTTTTCATCGCCAGTAGGTTGTTGTCCATCTTGAGGACCATTAATATTAGCTTTATTATAATGAAACTCGCATTGAATGCCTGGATATGAACATGGGTCATATGCACTATTAATTTTGTAATGGAACTTAAGTCTATTATATAGCTTTTCTCTATTTACAAAATATCCACATGTAAAGTTTGAATTGATAAGAACAGTTTCACTTTTATTCTTCAACCATGAAATAGGTGTTTTGCTAATAACAATCGGATACATTATAGAAGTAAGTAGGTCAAGTGTGGTCCATAGTACAACATCAGTTTGTATACCAGGAATCTCCAATTTACCGGTATTAAATACTTTAACATGAATCTCTTTGAATGAGCCTTTGTACTTAATTCTTAAGATGAGTGCAAAGCAATTGTAAAATGCCTGTTTCTTTTTGCATCTGTATGAAGTAATATCTTTTTTACAAAGGCCGATGCTAACTTTTCTCACATCTTTAAACTTAATCCGGCCTTCAGGTTTAACAATCCTTGAAATAATATGTTCATCTGTATAAACGTCTTTAGGCAACTTAGTTCTTATATCATCTAGTTCCTCTTGTGAAGAAGAATTAAACTTCATTTGTTTTTTTATAACTCCGATTTCAGGAATATGATATGGAATAATAGGTATTTTCCAAAACACATTATTTAGATCTATTGCTTGATTCAGATATGATATTTTGGTTTTAGTTGATATATAAATGTCTGAACTTTTAGGCGTTTCCTCGCTTGTAATAGTGTTGATGGATTTACTAGTTTTATGTTGATAATCTCCATCACAAAAGTTTTCCCATGCTTCATCAAGTTCTAACATGTCTGTCATTGTCGTTACTGTTATGTCATATTGTCTCTTTAAGTAGTTCTATTTCAATTTATTTTCTAATTGTAATTTAAATCATGTCAACAGTGACTCAACCTAGGTGCACAAAATATGAACGTTCTGTTCCTATTACTATTCCTACGAAAACTTATCGTCAATCTGATGATGAGAGCGAGTATTGCTTAAAGCAAAACTTTTTTGACCCTAATAAAGGCTCACCGCCTAATAGTTTTAATGAAAGATTACTACAAAGATTCATGAACTCTGGTTCTTACCAAGATAACCATTTCACTATATTTCTTAAAAAATAACTTTTCAAATAATTTATATTAGGGTCACGTAGGTGCATTATAAACTGAGAAAACTCTAAAAAATCACTATCAATGTAGTCCTGTTTACACGCAATAACATAATTTAAATAATCTTTTATTATGTTTTTTTCATTCATGTTGTATTCTGTGCTAATATTATCAATCTGTTTATCACCATTCTTGACACCCTTTTTAATTTCAACTGATAATTTTTCCCATACACTATTCTCAATTACCTTATTCTCTGTAATATACGTATGATTTGCTTGCATATAGTTAATCATACTCCTAATGTCAGATTTAAAAAGTCTTTGAATCGATTCAATAACAGAATAAGACATATCTAGCTGCTCACTATTACTTATTGCAGTTAAAAAATGTTTGATTTTCTCTTTTGGAAGCTCATTAAATCTTAAATGTACAAATTCATTTTGCAATGATTCGTCTATTCTACTAATGTAATTGCATATTAGACAAAAACGGATATTAGTGCGATAATCCTGTAACAAATATTTTAGAGCTTGCTGTGCATTCTTTGTCATATAATCTACCTCATCAAGTATAACTATTTTTAACCCTTGAGTAAAAAGACTTTTTGCATTGACAAATTGAGAGATTTGATTTCTAATTATCTCAATACCTCTTTCATCTGATGCGTTTAAATGTATCATTAAATCTTTGCTTTTTTGATTATATTTCGTTTGATAACTGTTTATTAAGTTTATTATTGTTGTTGTTTTTCCCGTTCCAGGAGGACCATATAAAAGTAGATTTGGAAACATATTCATTTTGATAATGTTTTCTAGTATTGTCTGATTTACATCATCTAAAACAATATTTTCAAAACTGGTTGGACGATATTTTTCTACCCATGGGACATTATCTTTTTTTGCCATCTTTGTATTAAGTATAATTATTCTTTTAGCTTAGTTTAAATCATATAAAATTGATTGTCAATATAATATAATGTTTCAATCATCCACTATGGAAGTTAAAACCGCAAATGACACAGGTTATCTAGGCATTGTAGTAGGCCCAATGTTTTCTGGAAAAACTAGTCGCCTTCTATCGCTTTACAAGCAATATATGTTTTGTGAAATGCCTATAGCAGTTGTTAATTTCGCTGAAGATACAAGATACTCTAAATCTATGCTTTCTACACACGATAAAAACATGATTCCGTGTTTTATGAAGAAAACTATGCATGAAGCATTTCCATTTGATGGAGAAGAAATACATAAATATAATGTTTTCCTAATTAACGAAGCACAATTCTTTTGTGATATTGTTCATTGGGTTAAAATTGCTATATCTCCTCCTTTCAATAAGAAGGTCCATATTAGTGGATTAGATGGCGACTTTCAAAGAAATACTTTTGGTAATTGGCTTGACCTTATTCCATATTGTGATAATATTGAAAAACTCACTTCTATATGTTGTGGATGTAAATGTGCACCTGCTTTGTTTAGTCATAGACTTACTAAGCAGAAAGAACAAAAAGTAATCGGCACTGACAATTATATACCTTTATGTAGAAAGTGTTTTGATGAAACAGCTGGTTGTATGTGAGACAGAATATATTATAAAACAATTTAAATTACATTTGTGTATTTTTCTTAAAGATATGCCAAGAAAGGCTAAAAAGAATGTCGATGAGCCCAAAAAGGGAGAAGATACTGTTGAAAAAACAACAAAACCAAAACGCAAGCGTGCTCCACGTAAAACTAAAACCAAGTCTAAAACTACAGATGAACCAAAAGTTCCTAAAAAAAGAGGTAGAAAACCTAAAGGTGGTAAAATAATTACTACTATTACTCCTGCTGAAAACGTAGTAGTTCCTGAACCAAATATTATTTTACACCTTAAATGTGGTGTGACAGATTTAAAAGATACTGAGTTTTTTTCTAGTAAGTGCATGAAGTATGACCCATCTAATATTAGCAAAATTGACACTTATCAATTTGATGGTAAAAATGATAATCTTAATTATGAAATTATCGGAAATAGAAAAAATATAATTATTCCTCAAAAAGATACTAAGGAGAATACTGAATCAAGTAATACTGTTTCTAATAATGAGATTATTAATCATAAATTAAAAACTCTTGCTGTAAACTTGCACACAAATAATATTTCTGATAAAAAATCTGCTTGCTTTGCATGTACTTGTGATTTTGACAATCCACCAATATTTATTCCAAAATATGAATTAAATGGTTCTTATCATGTGTATGGATGCTTTTGTAGTCCTGAATGTGCATGCTACTATCTATTTGACCAATCTAATTTAGATGAAAGTACTAGGTTTGAGAGATATCATCTACTAAATCATATATATGGTAAAATCTATAACTACGAAAAGAATATTAAACCTGCCCCAGACCCTTTTTATACATTAGATAAGTTTTATGGTAATCTATCTATACAAGAATACAGAAAACTCTTGAAAAATGATAGGCTATTACTAGTTGTTGATAAGCCATTGACACGATCCTTGCCGGAGTTGCATGAAGATAATGATGAGTTTACTATTAATAATAAGGCTATTTCATCAAAGTTTAAACTTAGACGTGGTAATAAAAAACAATCTAAGGCGGCAATTTTATCAAGTACATTTAATTTATCATAGATATCGTATAAATACATGTTTTGTTTATATGATATGATTATTGTTACTAATTTAAAGAAACAACACAATTATTATACATAATATGGCTACTCTAAATAAGAATGTTACTTCTATTTTAAAACATCCTGTTACAGGAATTGTAAGCGGACTTTATTTGACTGGTGTTGGACTAACTGCTATTAAATATCTCAATAAGAATAAAGCAACAACAAAAAACGCAGCTGAAAAGGTTATGGTTCTTGGCGTCTTTACTGGAATCATTGGAACAGTTACCCTTTTGATGGGTGGAAGAACGGCTTTTAAAGCACTTAAAAGTGATTAATCTTCTTTTATAGTTTCTAGCTTTTCTTTTTCTTTCTGCATTGCAGCTAATCTTTGAATATAAATACGACGTTGTAATTCACGCCGTTCTTTTATTTCTTTTTGTCTTTGATAATTATTACAAGCCTCGTCCAAGAATGTTCTAAACTCTCTAAATACAGCTTGATTTGTTGTTACTGCCTTTTTTTCATGTTTTAATGGTACACCCATATATTCTTTTACTACATCAATAGCAGCCATATTATGTTGTTTTAACTTTTCTAAAGCCTTTTCTTTGTCGTAATTAGTCTGTCTCATTACAACTAAGCAAGTTTCCTCTACTTTTTTTTCAAAAAGATCCAGTTTGTCACGCTTTTCAAAAAGCTCTTTTAATTCATCGTAACTTGTCATATTATTATTATTTATAAAGTATTTTCTAAATCATATTAAACACAAAAATTGAAGCTGATTATTATAGTTATGTCTTTTTTATCACAAACAACTATGCAATCCAATCATACAACAGATATAGGTAATATGAGAACAGCCATCCTCATGGAAGTGTCTAAAAGTGTAAATACTACGCTTTCACCTTTTATGGAAAAGGTAAGAATTGCTGAAGAGCAAAATAATGCTATTCAACAGATGCTTCAATCTCATCCAAAATACATTGCACTTATTGAAGAAAATATTTATCTTAAAAAACATTTGCGTTCTAGTAATCTAGATTCTGGTAATGTAAAAATGAATATTCAGGAAAATAAAGATGCTACACAGGTAAGTGTTAGCGATATTTATAGTGAGTTTGGAGTTACAAAAAGTGAAAATCGTAATATAAACCAAAAAAAGATTGTTCAGACAAGCTTTCCTGACGCGGGTAGTGAAATTGCTATGAAATTATTTGATTTTCAAAACTCACTTGAAGAAACATTGGTAAATAATCACGAGCTAATTCAAGAGTTTAAAAACACTTTCAGTGATTTCCTTCTATCAACAACAGATAGCGACAGTGAAACGTCTAGTGTAGAAATACTTGACTCCCCAAAACTAAAACATCATGTTGTTGATTTGACAAGTTCATGGTTAGGTAACACCACAGTAAAACTAGAGCCAGATAATCTTAATGACCCAATTCAAGCGAGACTTGCTCTTGGAACACCCAGTAGTTCTCAAAATGAGGTAAAAGTAAAAAGGGAACGTCTCCAGGGGTCTGAAGAGCAAGAATTATACTTTAAACAAAAATATTCTGTAAAGAAAGAGGAAATTGATGATGATGAGGATAAAAAAAATATCTCAATTTCAAAAACAGTATTACTAGCACAGAAAGCTGGTGAATATGCTACGATTGATACCGATAGTGAAGAAGATGCTGATGACGATGGTCTAGTAAGTGAGAATGATGAAGAAGAAGTAGAAGAAGAAGAGGACGAAGTAGAAGAAGAAGAGGACGAAGAGGACGAAGATGAGGAAGAGGAAGATGAAGATGAAGATGAAGATGAAGATGAAGATGAAGATGAAGATGAAGATGAAGAATCAGACAAAGAGGAGAAAGTTCCATCAAAACCTAGGTCTGCTCCTAATAATGATGAAGCTGACGATAAAGATGAGGAAGAAAGTGATGAAGAACTATACGTACTAGAGTTAGAAGATGAAGACGGTAATTTAATGGAGTATTACTGCAATGATGAATCTGAAATGAATGGTGATATCTATGAAGTATTGCCTGATGAAACACCTGGAACTAAGGTAGGTGAAATTAAGGATGGTGAAATTGAGCTCTTCGAATAAGGTAAAATCTAAGGATATACTATAGAATGATTGAACAATTATGCGCACCAGCACTATTATATGTAGCCTTTTCAATTACTCAAATAATTATTGATATATTTAAAAACATGTATAATACCGCATTTTTTAAATTTGTTGTGATGACAATATTTACAATAGTATTAAATATACTTTGTAAAAGAGGTTTAGGGATTATTTCATGGTTTATTGTTTTTGTACCCTTTATCATGATGACAGTGATAACTTCGATTTTATTATTTGTATTTAAATTATCCCCATCAAGTGGAAAATTAGATTACAAAGTAGATTATCCGAAAACACAAGAAGGAAAGGTTGTTGTTACAAATAATGGAATAAATCAACCATATGAAGATGGCCGCGAACTAGCCCCAGGAAATTATACTTATGATAACTAATTATTTATGTTTTATTAACCTACATAAATAATTTATTTGTATAAATGGTTTAAACTGTAAATTGCATTTTAATTATATGACTCATAATTATACATTACCAATGAACCATAGTGTGCATGAGTTTTTTTATAGTATTGGTGTTGCTACAACAGCAGGATTTGCTTATTACATATGGAATAATTTTTATCCAATAACAATGACAAGATTAGTTGCAGATTCTGCATGGACATTTGTGAGAATGAAAACAAGAGCAGATATGTTTTATAACAAATTAGAGAAGTTTCTATATCCTTGGGTGGCAACGATTGTCCCTGAGGATGAGCGTCATGATGTAAAGTTTTACAAAGATGGGCTATTAATTACGTCAATGTCGTACTTAAACGCATTAAAATATGAGGATGATGATTTTAATGAAGAATATAACAAAGTAACTTATGAGGTTCACGATGATGGTGGAACTAATTTAGTAATGATAAGAGATAATGTAGATGATATAATGGACAAGGGTCTGAAAAAATCAAACACGCGCTTTATAAGTGCATTCATAAAAATACCGGAACAAGATGATATTGAAATTAATCTACGAGAAAGAGGAGACATTTATATGGTAGGTAATGAATTATTTAGCAAAAGTTTTTTGCAATGGTGGTTTTATGGAAAACAAATTGATGCAAACTTATTAAATGGAGATTATACCATTAGCACAATAGATGATAATGTAAATATGTGTACATTCAAAAAGAACCAATATATCGTGTTGAAAGAGAATGGATATGATGTAGTAACTCTTGAACAAGAGGAGGCTATTACAACAGTTAAAAATGATGAAAGTGGTTTTTTTAGTTGGTTTTCAGCACCAAAAGCAAAGGATGATTAAAAATAATATAAAGGAAAAATTGATTGTATATACTATAATGGAAGGATCTGTAGTAAATATGGAAAAAGACACACAATCTCAAGATAATACATTAAAAGTCCATACTTTGAATGACACGTGGACTGTTTGGGCACACCTACCACATGACACGGATTGGTCAATTAAGAGCTACAAAAAGATTCAGAATGTTAAAACAATAGAAGAAACTGTGAGTATAACGGAGACATTACCTCACAAGATGATTCGAAATTGCATGTTGTTTATTATGCGAGATGGAATTAAGCCAACTTGGGAAGATGAGAAAAACAAGAAAGGAGGCAGCTTTTCGTATAAAGTAAGTAACAAGATTGTTCCTGTTACGTGGAAAAATCTAACCTACTCACTTGTAGGAGAAACATTGACAGATAGTATAAATGATTGTAAATCTATTAATGGAATAACTATTTCCCCCAAGAAGAACTTTTGTGTAATAAAAATATGGATGGCAGACTGTAAAAATCAAGATCCAACTATAATAAATGATGTACCTCCGGGAATCGGACCTGGCAGGTGCCTATTTAAAAAACATAATCCGGAATATTAATGAGTATATCTCAAGATTTTAAGATATACTCAATTTTTTTAAATGTAAAGTATTCAAATACTTTTCTCACCTAATAATAATGGCGTCTGAAAGTTCATTACAATTGGAATATTATCTCGAGTCTGAGTACAGGTGGTGTAAACTCGAAATAATAGCATTTTTAGCAGGAGCTGTAGAGAAGAAGGCTGAAGTAAAATCTCTTAACGATTTGCCTGACAAGTTTAAAGGTAGATACCTTTACTCCAAAGAAAATAGTCTTTGGATGTATGTTAATGTTGATAAGGAAGACGTCCGTATCAAACCAGGTAGTATAAAAAACAACTATGTATGGTAATTTAAAAAAAACATAAATAGTTAATTACTAGGTAAAGGTGCTAAACCTAATTTAATCTCTCCTAAAGAAGCCACATTGTATTTAACAACTAATGGCAAATTGTTCTCTAAATATATCTCAATCTGATTGCACAAATTAGTGCATTTAATAAAATATCCAAGGTTCTTCAATGAAAACTCTCCTTGAATAATCTTATCCTCCTCTTGTTTTTGAACATATTCCATACTTCCATCTGACTCAGCTCGCCTAATTTCTGCTTCTGCAAAACCACCACGACATTTGAATATCAGCTCTGCACCTTCGCTAGTAGACACAGACTTAATCTCAATCTTATCTGAGATACATGACAAATCGCGAATAATTTTTTGAAAATCAGATGATGGAAGATTTAATACAGACGAAAACTTTACATCTGGCACATCTAACTCTTCGTGATCAGGCTCTATTAACCGAAGCTTCTGTATCTTTTGCTGCTTAATATCACCATTCTCAAACTTCAAACCTAAATGCGAAAATACTCCCTGTGAAGTTGAATCGCCTTCTTCAATATAAATGGTAAGAGTATCATCATTGTCAATCGTATTAATCAACTTAAACAAATGTAACATGTTTACCCCAATAATTATTTTATCTTGTTTGCATTCATAACTTTCAAATCTATCTGCATGCAAGAAAAGATGTGCCAAAATTGTATGAGATTTATCCATATTAATAATTTTTATACCTTCTGGTGTAAATGTAATATTCGTTTCTAACAAAATATCCTTTAGAGCTGTCATAAGAGTTCTAAAAGGTGCTATTTGTACAGTTTGAATAGTAAGAATATTATTATTATTAGAAGATGAAGACATCACTTATATGTATTTTCTATCACAAATCTTTAAATGCTTATTATTACGACATGTTATTTGAAATCAAACGCAAAATATATTTATCATAAACATATTAGAAACATCTATTATTTATTAGTAATTATGGAAGAGAGAATAAATGAAAAAATAAAACAATTGTGTATTTATCATAAAGATGATGAATATGTTCTTAATAGGTTAGAGAATTATATATGCAACATTCTACCTATTGCATTAAAAAAGTCTAAAATTGATAATGAAAAAAGGACAAAAAGAAGAGAACAACTTTCTACAGAAGCTGATGCATTCACAGAGAGATTTTTAAATAAAGGCAATTATTTCTATTGCCCTAGAAATGAACTGTTTTTACATTATAATGGAACTAGTTTTATCGCTTATAGTGAAGATGATATACAACATCAAATATTAACTTCTATTACTAAATCTGAAACACTCGTTCCATGGAAACACAAAATCAAAATTAGTATCATGAAACGCTTGAAAGAAAGAAGCCCGCTTGATGCTATTCCTGAATCAAGTACAATTCAAAGTGTACTTAATAAACTATATCCTAATATATTCATTAGTAAGAATAGTGCAAAACATTTCTTAGCTGCTGTTGGTGACTCTATCAAAGGTGAAAAAACTAATACATTTATTGTTCCACCTGAATTAAAAGAATTGATTAGAGAGATTGAAACAATTTATTACACACATTTTGGATCAGCAAGTATTCTTAGTAATTTTAAGTTAAAGTTCTATGCACACGATTATGCTAAATGTAGATTTTTACAATGCAAAAAACGTAATGATAATTATAAAGTAGATACCACATTATCTAAAAATATAATTGACCTTCTGTGTGTTTCTAAACATTATTCTGATAGATACTCCTCTGCTGATAAATATTTACTTCAATCAAAAGACAAAAGCATGAAGCAGCACACATTATTTCTTAGTGATAAAACACCTTCTTCACTAGTAAACAATTTTATTAGCGATTCTCTTTACAAATGCAATGGAGCAAAAATTAAAAGTAAAAACATGATTTTTGTATGGAAAAAATGGTTAGATGAAAGAAATATGCCAAATATTATATTCTATGATAATCTCACTACAATGTTTAAAGACAAAATAGAGTATGATAATGAAAATGATATTTATCTAGATATTACAAGTTCATATCTTCCTGTTGTTAGTAATTTTGTTACTTTTTGGGATAATTCTATGAAAGAAGATATTGGTGCTCCAGAATATGAAATTGATGAAATAATTACACTTTTTTCCAAATCTACATTCTATAAGTCTAGCTTCAATTGTAGTGAAGAGTTTATTCTTGAACTAATTCATTATATGTATCCTGAAGTTACGACAGAAGAAGGAAAGTATGTATTAAATATTAAGTCCAGTGATTGGGATAAAAAACATGAAGTAGAACTATTTTTGGAAGAAACTAAAATTAATAATAATACCAATATCACTTATCTAAATGATTGTTATGAGTTATACACAAATCGAAAAAATAATGTCATAACTATGAGTAAGCGATGTTTTGAAAAAATAACTAGGGAAATAATTGATACATTTATGGATGAAGATGGTGAAATAAGCGATGAGTTTTGGACAAATACCGTGTAAAATTGAAATAATCATAATACTATAAGTGTTTTAATATATAAAATAACATGGCACAGTACTGTACAAACAATCAACTTAATATTCTGAACCTTATAGATGGTATTGATGAAGATCATAATAATGAGCATTCATCGCTTAATTTGATATCTTTACCTTTGGTACATAATATACACCCTGAAGCTCTTCTCATTATAAAGGAACAGGCAAATATTCCATCTAATTGGAGTCCTGACCGCGTAACTAACTGGTTAGGTATACATAATAAAATTACATGGGTCTCAAATGGATTCATTATGCTTCCTGTATTTGTCAATCTAAGTCAGGATTTGCACTTTGAAGAAAATAATCATATTGTCATTCGTATAACACTAGATCAAATAATTGCGTCATCACAAAGAGATCTATTAAATGTAGCTTTCCCTAACAATCCTACTGAAAATATAATTGAATATGTTAATCGCGCTCCTATTAATCTAGCTAATCTTTATCAAGTTACATTTCGAATACCTCGATATGTAGAGGATTGTTGAAATTGTTATGAAAATATAAACGCTTAAATAAATTGTTATTACAAATTACAAGTTATTTAATAATTAGAGAAGATGTATAGACCGCAGTACCTCTCGTGTGCAAAGCATTCCTCTACCATTTGAGCTACAGCCCTTTATAATTAATTTTTTAGTTATAAGGGACTAAATTAAGCACTGCGGGCGCGACGACTCTTTGCCTTATGCTTCTTGCGGTGTTTCTTAGTGGAATGAGCCTTCTTTGCTTTCTTGCTCTTCATACTTTTACGCATAGCAACAAACTTACCCTTCTTTGGCTTGTAACCGGCCTTCTCGAGACGTTTCTCGCGCTTGGCGGTTGCGTGCTTCTTCTTGGAAACAATGCGACCATGTTTGTTCATCATTAGGTGTTTTGCGGTAAGACCACCTGAAGTTTTGTAGGCAGTACCGTGGTGAACTTGAGCACGAGACCCAACAAGAATCTCGTATTTTTTACCCTTAATGTGGTATTTCCCATCTGCTGATTTGTGTACGCGACGTGTCATTATAATTTAGTATGAGAAAATAAATGGCTAAAACTTGTTTCTCAACCTTTTTCCTGAACCACCAGCAGCACCTTCATATCTATTAAAAAAGTTCAAGTTATAATTATACGAAGTATCAGACAAATATCGTGTTCTTCCTGAGTTTCTGGTTGACGAATTTCTTACTAAATGACTATATCTATAAGCATTTACTGCCATGATATTAGGTTGATTTGTATTTCCTGAAAAAAAGTTACCTAGCTTATCGCTGTTTGTTAACCACGCTCTACAAATAATATTCTTATTACTACATCTCATTGGTCTATTTATAACCTGTGGTATTGGGTCGAATGGTATTAAACCATATTCTAGATTAACCCTTACATATCCTAAGGTAAACAATGGTATAGATGTTCCATCTCCACCCGCTCTTGCATCATCATAATAATTTATTGATAAGTCAAATGTTAAACGCTCATTATCTTTAATATTTTGATAGCTGAATGTTATTTTTTCATTTGTTAAGTTGGATAGAGGTAAAACTTGTAAAGAGCTGGGATTTTCAATAGGTGGATTAGAAGGACCCACTACTGGTATAGCTGCATTTTTAACCTGTATAGGTGTAATTAAATTAAAGTCTGTATTGTACGGTAACCTTATTTGATTAAAACTAGTTATCGGTTGATTCGCAGGTATTAATTCAAATGCTAATCCACCATCATAAAAATCTGGCCATTTTATATTAAAACTAATATCATTCCTGTTTTTTGTATCATAATTAAAAAATGTAATTGCAGGGGTTTTATTATATCCTGTTTCACTTCTTCTAAAATAATATATTTTACTCATGTCGTCAGCTCCATCAAATAAATTGCTCAAGGTTACTGTTGAAGGTATTATCCAATTTCTTGCACCTGCAATAAATCTCTCTGCACCTGAAAACATACCTGATATATCTTGAAGGTGAAGTACATTTGAACTATCAAACCAGTAGTCTATATTTTGTCTGAAAGTACTTGCATCTTTAAACATTGCTGTAAAAGAAATTGCAGATTTTGTATTCCATCCAGATAAGTCTTGGTTAAATTTGGTTGAGCCTTCAAACAAACTATTGAAGTGCGTTACATTTGATACATCCCAAAATCTTACATTTGGTTCATGATGTGAAGTATGTGAATATATATCTATATCAAAATCATTCGCGTTTTTAAATAACCCTACCATTTTATCACCGGATATACTTACTATTTCCCATTCAAAAGGACCTCCATCATTATTATATTTTAATGCACCTTCAAAAGTATATTG
>Ga0315315_10000304_pt1 | contig 39331 bp, 35 predicted proteins | sample M140m3416metaG_FD_203699 | JGI IMG/M metagenome (GOLD analysis project Ga0315315, IMG submission 203699) | Ammonia-oxidizing marine archaeal communities from Monterey Bay, California, United States - M1 40m 3416 | ecosystem: Environmental > Aquatic > Marine > Intertidal zone | place: USA...
AACCTGGTTATAAGATATAAACTGACATGATGCGCAGAACATTAATGGAAGAATAAGCTTCAATATTAACCTAATCATATAAATCATCCCAATCTCTTGCTATATTCATAAATTGTCCTTGCTCTGTTACGCCGTACAAATTATGAGTATGTCTAAGCATTGCAGCTCCATCACGTGTTAGTGGCTTTAATCCAATTCCAGCTGAACCCTTGGAGTATTTATCAAAGAAAGATTCAATAGGGATAAAAAAGTAAAATCCTTTATCAAAACTACCTTCACCAAACTCATATTCAGAAATATCAGTTAAGGAAAAAAAGATGCCCATTTTGAGACCACTTTTAAATCTTCTTGAAAAATCAAAATTAATGCCTGAATCTTCAGCAAGAAACCTTCCGCCCTTAAGTTTTATTAATACTTGTGATCTCGGCTCTTTGTAATAAAGGTTTATATGTCCTGTTGTTGTTTCATAGTCTCTAAAACTAAGCATTTGATCATAGTCTCTTTGTTTTGCTCTCCATAGCTCAGCCCCGACAGCATAATTATTAGAAAAAGGTCTATAGAGAACCTCGCCTCCAATTGCTCCAAACATATTTTCAACAATTCCAAATGTAGCTTTGGCATAAATATCTTTCTTTGGTTTAAAAAACCTATCAATCTGAAGATAATTTACAGTCAAACCTCTTCCTTGCTTGAGATACTTTACAATGTCGGTTCTGACATGCGGCAAGACGCTATCAGAGGCTAATTTTAAAGAATCAAAGTTATCTACCAATCCTTGAGATAATTCAAATTTTACTGATACATTTTTTTGTAATGCAACCTCTCCCTTAAATGAAAGCCTAAGGTTTCCAAAAAAGAAACCATCTGGACCTCCGAGTTGTTGCTTTACAGTAGGTACAATTGTCCAGAAAACATCAGGAAGTTTAACTTTTGGCCTGAATTCATATTCCTCTGGTATGTAGGTATAACTCTCTAACTCGGCATTTTTAACAGCTAATTTATATAAATTTTCATCTTTGTTTTTCGAGAAGGCTTCCCTATCAATTGTTACCTTATACATTCCTAAGCCGCCATTGAGATTAGCTACTTCAAATTTTTTAATCTTTTTTGGAGAGATATCGTCTAGCACTCTTAACGCTCTTCCAGTTACCCTAGGCCAGCTCATATGATTGGATTGTGAAAAAACTACTTTATATTTGTCATCCTCAACAGTTGCATTTTGCAATGGCATCCCTCTCGGGTTCATGTGAAGAAGAGAAGCTTTATATAATTGTAAATCACTTTCCGCTGTAACAATTTGATAAATATCTGCATCTTTAACAGGTTTGTGGGGGTCATTTTTCTTGATTAAAGGTTGCTTCTTTCCAAAATTACCATGTAATGAAAATCCAAAACTGATTGTATGTCCTTTAATATAATTTAGTTTTAAATGGACTTTCTCATTAAGCGGATAGACAAATCCAAAATTTATTTTTGAACTAGGTTGCCTCACATTCTTAAATGCAAAATTAAATGAATCTCTCCCATAAGGGAATCCTTCTAATTCATAATCAGTTGAATCATATTCGATCTTAAATCTCAAGCCATCTAGATTGGGAAGAAAAATTTCTGCTCCACCAAATACTCCCACCTTTCCAGAAAACCAATATCCTGTACTAAATTCTCCTCCTTGAGTTACATTATCTGAAACATCTCTGTATGCAAAATCATCTTTTAAGTCAATTAGTGGATTCCTAAAACCGTGATCAGAATATGCCCCCCATCCCAATCCTACTGTAAAGTCAATATTACTCATTCTTTTTGATGCAACAACATATTCTGATGAAAAAACTCCGGTTCCTGCAAGATCTCTAAATCCAATTGCAACAGCTGGAAGTAAAGGAGTTTCTTTATGAATTAAAAATTTTGCATCAAAGCTTTTATCTTTATAAGTTTGATCGCCTGAAAACTCAGGAGTAAGACTATAAAGCGCGTTATCTATATCTGTGTATTGGTAAGAGGCTTCTCCCCATGAAAATGGGGTAGCTACTAAAGAGCCTCGGAGATATGGCTCTGAATTACTCCATGAGAATGCTACTGATCCAGTAGGCATCATTCTTGCCGAAGGCATTTGGATAAGGCCTATGGTACCGCTATTGCTAAAACTTGGATAGGAACTTTTTGGGTAAATATAATCTTTAATACTTCCATATGCTGATTGAGATATGAAAATAAGTAAGAGAGGAATATAAAAACTTGCTCTCAAGAAAGCTAACCTAATTTAATCTGAAATACTATTAAGAGAAGCTAACGAAAGCGCTAAGCTGCTTAGTATTGGAGCAACTGATGATGCGTACATCACACCAGTAAGCTTACCAATATCCCTGGGTGCATAAACTATACTTCCAGGATATACATCAATGCTCTCGCCAAAAAAGATTGATTTCGTATTATGTAAATGTGTTGTTCCATCAGGATCAATTACTAAAATCTCACTAAATGATGACTCTTTTAACCCTCCAACTCTTTGAACATAATCTTTAAGCTCATACTCAGATTTATATGTGAGATTAGATGGATTCTTAAAATCACCAAAAAGAAAAACAACTTTTTCAAGGCTTGGTATTATAATTTTGTCATTATTCTGCAGCTTTATATCTTGACTAGCATCAGACTCTAACTGAACTAAATCAAAGTTAGCCACAATACGCCCATTAAAACTTTGCGCTCTTAACTCTTCTGCTAGAAGATCTAACGCAGAAGCATCAACATTAGTATTTGGCTTTCCAATACTTGATACAATATAATTTACAGTATCTGAATAATTTAATTGAGCGAAGACTTCTTCTTTTTGTTGCGCCCCCTCTCTAAATAATGCGCCTCCATATGAGTATGCATTTTCTTTATAGCCTCCAGCTCTTCGAATTAATCTTGATAGAGTTTCATTTTCATCAACAATATATTCCCCTGGTCGATGCACCATTCCATCAATAGAAACTTTTCTGATTGGCATGACGCTGTTATTATATGAAGGAACTAGAAGCGAGTCGCGGGGATTAATTTGAAATGTATCTAACCCATCTAAATTGATTTCAAGTTTAACAATTTCATCTAAGTTCACTCTTGTAACGACTACAGAATTATAGCCTGAGAAACCAGCAGAGAATCCACCAGCAAACTCAATTAAAGTTTTTAGACTTTCGCCTGGAAGAATTTCATATAGAGCTTCATAATTTACTCCACCAGCTACTGGAACGATAGAACCAGAAGGATGTACAAATATAGAATCACCTGATCTTAGAGCGTTTGATAAACTAAAATTTCCATAAACAAAGATGTCATATAAATCGACCATCTGAATAGTTTTACCCTCTCTTCTTATTTCGATCTTTCTGAATGAGCCATTCTTTTGAATTCCACCTGCAGCATTTATTGCACCAAGAATATTTGATCCGCCAGATATGGTGAATATCCCTTTGCTTTCAATACCACCAAGCATCAAAATCTGTATATCTCTGACTCTTGATATAGTTAAATATGGCACGACACCAACTGATTTAATTTCTAGGAAACTAGAAACTATTGCTTGAGCCTCTTTTAAAGTCTTACCTGCAATGTAAACTTTACCAAATTCTGGAATTAATAATGACCCATCCCTCTCTAAAAAAAGTGTCAATTCGTCAGAAATTTTGCCAGTTAATAATAGCTTAAATTCATCACCAACATCTACAATATAATCAGAACCAATGTTTGGCATATTGATTGGCATAAATGATGATTGCAATGATTGAAAAAAATCAAGGCCAAATCTTTTTAACTTTCCATCCTCATCAACATCGTCAGATATTCTCTTATCAACAGCTTCTAACCTTTTTCTTAGTTTATTTAATATAACTTTGTTTTTTTCTACAGAAGTATCAGACCTAAATAAATCTTCTAGATCTTTTTCTTCTTGAACATCATTTTGAACTTCAATCTGATCTCTCACTGAAGGAGGTAAGCCTTCAAGGAATTCTTCAGATAGGTTAGTAGAAACTATATCCTGAGAATATAGATTATTGGAGTAAAATGAAGAAAACAGAATTACTGCCAAAAAAGATCCTGTATAAGGTATTTGAATTTTCATGCATTACTCCGAGAAATATTGATATGTAGCATTATAACTGATCTTAAAATTTTCATTGAAAATAACTGTTCAGAAGATGTATTTTATAATAATTAATTGTTTTTAAATATATCTCTAGAAAAAACTTTTTCTAGAACATCATCCAAAGAGTTATCTAGCCGATTTGCAAGAATAAGATCTGTCTTTGATTTAAATTTTTTAAGCTCATTAATTATAGAAATTCCAAATATTTCTTTTTCTTGTATCATTGGCTCATATATCAATAGCTTAAATTTATCTGCTTGGAGTTCATTAATAATATCTATAATTGCAGAATCTCTATAGTTATCAGAGTCTTTTTTCATTTGAAGACGATATATACCTATAATCTTGGGATTACGTTGTTTGATCAATGAAGTCAAAAATGATTTTCTTAAATCATTAGATTGCACTAATGCTGAAAAAATTTTTTGAGGGGTATCTTCAAAATTTGCTAGAAGTTGCTTGGAGTCTTTAGGCAAGCAATATCCACCATAACCAAAAGACGGATTGTTGTAGGAATGACCTATTCTTTCATCAAGACATAGACCATCGATAATATTCTTTGGATTGATATTTTTTTTGATTGAAAATGTATCTAATTCATTAAAAAAAGAAACTCTCAAAGCTAAATATGAATTTGAAAAGAGTTTTACAGCTTCTGCCTCACTGGGAGCCATAAATAAAATAGGTGCTTTTTTATTTGCAACAATGGAAACCATTAAGGTCGCAAAATTTCTTGCATGGTTACTATTGCCCCCAACAATAATTCTTGAAGGATTCAATTGATCTTCATAAGCAGAGCCCTCTCTAAGAAATTCAGGCACAAATATAATTTTATCTGTAGAAAATCTTTTATTTAATAAGTCTGTATGTCCTATGGGAAGAGTCGATTTAATAATAATAATAGAGTCTTTATTTGTAGAATGGATAATTTCAACTAATTTATCAACGCTATTTGTATCAAACCAACCTGATTTATCTTCAAAATTAGTTGGAGTTGCAATAATAAAAAAATCCGAGTCTTTTAAATTATCATTAAATTCGGTATAAGCATTAATACTTATTTCACCAGAACATAAAGACTGATTTATTTTTTTATCGTGTATTGGAGCTCGATCGCTATTTATAAGCGCCACTTTTTTAGGATTTATATCAACTATATGTACATTATGTTTAGATGCAAAAAGAACTCCTAACGAAAACCCAACATATCCAGCTCCAAAAATAGTTATCTTAGCTTTAGATAATTTTGAGTTAGCAGATTTCATGAAAAAAGAATCAATTAACTAGTTGAGTTTCTTCCATAACTATCCTCTAATCTTTCAATATCAGATTCCTCAAGAATTTCGCCACACTGAACTTCAATTACAACTAATAGCTCATTATCATGTAAATTACTTAAACGATGAATTGAGTGAAGGGGAATGTAAACATATTCTCCAGAGGTATATGTTTTCTTTTCGGCATCAACCTCTACAGTAGCTTCGCCTTGAGCTATCACCCAATGCTCAGACCGATGTTGATGTCTTTGCAAACTTAGTATGCCACCAGGATTAACATTAAGCTGTTTTAATTTATATCCCTTGTCATCAATTATTGATAAATGATTTCCCCATGGAGCATGTATTAAGTTCATCGAATCAAGATCTAAGGAAAAATTATTACCTATATAATTTTTAATAAATTTATCTATTACCCATGAGCTACTATTTTTTTTATCAGAACCTCCAACAGAATATATAAACTCAACCCTATCATCATTTTTAAATGGGTATAGTTCTGGAATATTGTCTTTACCTCTATCACCGCCATTAGCAAAAATTACTTTATCTGAGAATTTTAAACATTCACGAATAGCATCTATGGCTGTTCCATCTGAATCATCAAATTCGATAACCCGATCAACGCTTTCAAGATTTTGAATAACACAACTCCTCTCTTCCCAAGGCAAAAAATAATATCCTTTTTTAGCAATCAGCCAATCATTTGAGTTAATTGCGACAACAAGAAAATCGGAGATTTGTTTAGCATGGTTTATGTATTCAATATGGCCACTATGAAGTGGATCAAAGCCACCAGTTATTAAAGTTACTGTTTTCATATGCAAGGGATTCTAACAGAATATTTTTTTAATTACCTCTTTGATTAAATGTTTCAGAGTATGATAAAAACTAAAAACTATTGAATATTTATGTTTTCTGAATACAAGAAAATTCTCTAAATAAGTACGGAAAGAGCCACTTTTTCCTCCCAGCCTAAACACTCCAACTGGATTCTTGAAATAGAAAACCTTTTTTGATACACCAATTAATCTTATTAAAAAATCATAATCTGAGCTTAAAGAAAATTTTTCATCAAAGCCATTTAGTTGATTAAAGATTGTTTTTTTTACAAAAACTGATAAATGGGGAGCTGGCATGAGGAGTGTCTGATTGGATGAAATAGGTAAGTTATCTATTGGCTTTGATAGATTAACTATATTATTATTTGTATCTTCAATTTCCACTGCTCCAAATGTATAGTCAAAATCCTTAATTGAGTAATTTTCAACAAGTTCTTTAATAGAATCTGGAAAATAAATATCATCAGCATTTAAAAATGCAATAAAAATGCCAGTGGCAAGAGAAGCACCTTTATTCATTGCGTTATAAATTCCTGAATCACTCTCGGAAATCCATTTAGATATCCTAGATTCATATTTTTTAATTATTGATTTTGTTGAATCAGTAGAGCCGCCATCAATAATAATATATTCGACATTTTTATATGTTTGATTTAATACACTCAAGATTGTTTCTTCTATTGATTCCTCACAATTCTTTACAACTGTAATTACTGAGATAAGAGGCTGATGTCTATGCTTAATGTTTTTATTCATCATGCATAATGCAAGCTAGGTCTTTCTATTTCTTAAACTAAGAACTGACAATGTTTTTGCATGAATAAATGCGAGCAGTTTTGTGACATCTAAAATAAAAGAGATAAAAATAATAGAGATAAGATTATGAGGAAGAAAAATAAAAGTTATTTTTATGCCTTTTCTTAAAGGCAAATATATGTTCCTAAAAAATAAGTACCCAAGAATTGTTGCGCCAGTAATTATTTTCGTGATGTTTGGAATATAAACTAAAGAATTTAAATTCCATCCACCTATTCTAGAATCATATGAAAGGGAGTTCCAGTTGAATGCTAAAACAATAAAAATAATGGATATAAAATAAAAATAAATATCTTTGTGGCCCTTTATGTAATTCAAACCACTAGCTGATAAATAATTTCTGTACCATTTACGAATTATATTTGTAATAGTCATTTCAGCAAGGCCCCTGTATTCAATCAATGAATGAGACGTAAGAGATTGAATGTTATGTGCCTTAACTCTTGCAATCCAATCCGCATCCTCTCCAGCTCTAACACTTTCAATAAATTTTCCCGTACTTAAAAGAGCATCTTTATTAAAAATAGAGCCTGGAACAGTTGTTAAGGGCTTCGCTCCATATGAGCAAGCCCTAAATATTCTTTCAAAATAGGAATCTGCTTTAAAAATTGTTTTACCCCAAACTATATTAATATTATCTACAGCAAGTTGCTTTAACCCCATCTCTAGCCAATCTAGACTTGGAATAGTTTTGCTATCTAAAAACGCAACTATATCGAAGGAGCACTTATATAACCCAATATTTCTTGCTTGCCCAGGAAATGCATTTGTTGCATCAATAATTTCTACTCTTATTCCATTATCTGCACACTTGGAATCTAAACTTGATGGAAGCATTAATTTTTGTACTCCCGTATTTACTATTATAATTTCTGAGGGAAATAAACTACTCTTTGTCAAAATCTCTAAATTTGATAAAAGAATATCTAACTCATCAAGGTATGGAATGATAATAGAAACTTGTTTATGCATTTTTTAAAAAGGAAAAAATATTTTCAAGCTCTTTTTTAGTTTCTATAAAATTATTTTTGTATGTCAGCCTTTTGAATTTAAATAAAAGCTTATTATGGAGGATGTTACTTCGCAAAAATTGAAAGGGAATTAAAACTGAAGATTTAAGAAGTGCTTTCTTAATCATGTAAAATCTCGGAAAACGGTGTCTTAAATGAGTATTTGATAAGAAATCTGTTAAATATTTTACATAATATGCATTTACTTGCTCATAAACAACTTCGTTATTTTGCTTATAAAAACTTGCATAATGTTTGCTGATTTCCCTTGACATTTTTCTGATATCACTTGGTAGATCTTTTTCAATTAAACTTTCAACAAAGTTATGCTTATTGTTGGAAGTACCTTCTTGTCTGAGATAGTGGATGGACGAAACAATTTTTTTTTGTTTCCCAATTGTTGGAATACGTAACTGCTGATAAATTTCTGCAACCGAAGGATCTGAAAAACTAAGAATTGATAATTCTTTTGCTAGTTGTTCAAAAGCATCTCTTCGATATATATTATAAAAATTTGGTTGAAAATTTTGAAAAGTTGAATTTAATTGTTTATTAAAATTTTCTAGGGGTTCTTCTAGCCTTGGAGAGTTATAAATTTGGGTTAGAGTGGGATTTCCTCCTTTTAATAATTCATTTTTTTTATTATTTATATTGAAAAATAAAATATTGGATCCAACAGAAATATGATCTTCATGACTATCTAAAAAACTTATAATACTATTTATTCCAGATCTAACTATGAAATCATCATTATCGGATACCATAACGTATTTTGTCTTAACAAGCTTTGCAACACTATAAACTTTTCTATAATAATCTGACCATGATTGATCATTAAAATTTAAGTAATTAATTTTAAGTTTGTTGTATGCAGGCTTAGATAAATTCTTTTTAACATTCGAATTTTTATCACCATCAGCTATTAAAATATTAAATTTAAAAGCATTCTCTGACACATAATCTAACCATCTATAGGTAAATGCCTCCCTGCCCTTTAAAGTTAATATTATAGTGAGGTCGTTTTGCACAAATTTACGCTTGATTAATTAAATCAGTTAATGCCTCTGAATATATATCAATTTGCTCAAAGGTTAAATTAAGAGAGCTTGGTAAATTAATAGCTCGACTAGAAATATCATAGGAATGTGGATTAAGTTTTTTTAATGAACTCTCTAAATTAAAAGCAGGTGTTGAACTTAATGGATAAAAGAACGGTCTTACAGGTAGTGACTTTTCAGACAGAAAACTCATAGCTTTATCCTTAGAAATATTTAAACTTTTATCAAATACTAATGCTGGAGCCCAGGCTCCATTAATAATGTGATCAGGTTCAGGATTAAGATGGGCAATATCACTGAATTCTTTTAAATTATCTTTAAACCTGTGTAAAATCGCTCTCTTTTTTTGAACCAATTCATCAATTCTTTTAAATTGACCATAACCTAGGGCCGCCTGAACATTAAAAGGCATATATTTGTACGCAACCTCCTCTACATAAAATGAACCAGGCTTTCTGCCATGATCTCTCAGAAATTTGCACCTTTCAAAAAGATCATTATCATCTAGAAGAAGCATGCCTCCCTCACCTGTGGTAAGTGTTTTTGTTCTATGAAAGCTAAATACAGAGCCAATTCCAAACTTGCCAGATTTAATTTCATTATATTGTGAGCCTAGCGACTCAGCTGCATCTTCAATTAAAAAAATATTTTTTTCTTTACATAACTCACTAATTTCATCATATTCAGGCATGTTTCCGTATAAATTTACCACTATTACTGCCTTTGTTTTGTTTGTTATTTTTTCGGAAATTGTTTCTTTTGAAAGACACCAAGTCTTAGGATCAATATCAGCAAAGATGGTTTGCGCTCTTTGATGAGATATGCCCGCCACAGAGCCAATCCAAGTACAATCTGGGGCAATTACCTCATCGTCATCTTTAATATCTAATCCTTTTAGTAAAAGATGTATTGCAGAGGTGCAATTTGGTGTCATTAATGCAAATTTTCTTTCATGATAAGATGCAAATTCCTTTTCAAATTTCTCAACATATGTGTATGCTTCCTTTCCAAACCATCCATTTTTTAAAGCATCAATAACATATTCGATATCTTCTTGAAGAACTTCAGGGCCTGACATTTCAATATTACTCATCTTTTTTTCCTTAAAGTTTTTGCAGGTATACCTACTACAACAGAATCTGCTTCAACATCTTTATTTACAAGAGCGCCAGCGCCAACGATAACATTTTTGTTAATTACTATTTTTGGTAGGATGGTTGCGCCAGCACCAATCCAAGAATTATCATGTATTTTCACTTCCCCACAAACAGTTGAGCCAGGAGCGAGCTCGCACCCATTGCCCAAGATCGAATCATGATCTAATGAAGCCTTAGTATTAATTATACATTGATCTCCAACCTTAGCCCCAGGCATAATTATTGCTCCAGGCATGATTTGCACGCCCTTACCAATTTGACAATTTTTTGCAATGATTGCATCTTCATGAATGACACTCATTGATATTAATCCAATATTCTCCAACCTTTTTTGAAGATTTAAACGAACCTCGCCGTGAGGATTTCCAATTGCAATTACAAAACCAATTTGAAGATTATTATTTTTTTTTAGCCATGATTTCAGTTGATCAAAGCCATTTAAAAATTCAACATCTGGAAATGGACTTTCTATCTTAGGCGTATCATCTACAATTGCCATGACCTCACAATGATTTCTTTCGAGAATAGGTCTTACAACTCTTGCTTGACCTGTGCCTCCATATATAACAATTTGTTTTGGTAGATTTTTCAAATTAATTTTTTATAGCAGAAAATAGGTTAAGAGTATTTGCAATTTGTTTGTCGAGTGACCCGTGAAAATTAAAACCTATGTTCTCAATCTTGTCTGCTAGGACAGTATAAGATAGTTGATTCATTATCTCATTTTCAACAAATTCTATTTTTAAATCTGGGATAATTTGTTCAATAATATTTAATATTTGTTTTACAGTAGCATTCATTGAAACAATGTTATAAATTTCACCGTCAAATATATTATTTGTAATAACAAATTCAAAAGCATTAATCGCATCATCAATATCTAAATATGGTCTTTGCTGATCATATGCAGTTTTCCATACTGTAATGGGAACTTTTGTAGCTGCTTGAAAGCAAAATTTATTGACTGCAGTATGAAATCTTATTCCAGGGGAAGTTCCAAAAATTGTTCCGAATCGAAAAATAACGCCTTTCAACAAACCGGATTTGCAATGCTGTTGAATAAGTTGTTCTTCTAATAATTTAGTTCTGGCATATGGGCTCTGTGGATTAAGCTCTTCATCAGTACAAGACTCATCTACGATATTCTTTTGCGTTCCATAGACGCTTGTCGAGGAGATATTTATTAATTTAAGTCCATGTTTAATGCATAAATCAACTACCTTTTGTGTTGAAGTTAAATTTACTGATTCAACTTCTGCTGCATTATCAAAACTTCCAGCGGCATCTGTAAGCGCAGCTAGATGAATAACATGTGATGCTTCAGAGAATATTTGATCTAAATCTGAAGAAATAAGATCTAAATCAAAAAATTTGTAATTTGCATGATCTTTCGGCAAATTAAACAAAGAACAAAACCTTTGAGTGCGTAGATTATCAATTAAAATAAATTCTACCTCTTCATTTGGAACTTCTAAGCTTCTAATTAATTTTGATCCAATATGTCCTAAAGCTCCTGTAATAATTATCTTCATAAGCTTTTATTGCTAATAAATGACTTAAAATCATCATAATCTCTAAGGTAATCATTTTCGTCAAAATGAAAGTCACTAAGGACAATTAACACGGTATTATCCTCGAGATATTCCTGCTCTCCCCAAATCCCAGGTTTAACTTCCACGCCAATATCATTATTTTTTAAAAGAATATTTTCTTTCTCAAAGCCATTTGTAAACGTTAATGAGCAAGACCCTTGAGCACATATCATAAACTGAGAATGCTCTTTATGGGCATGCCTACCTCTTTTGTCACCCTTATTAGATGTAATAAAAAAAATTCTTTTAGACAAGAACGAGAAGTCTTTTCCACTCTCTGCAGCAATTAATGATCCTTTGATGCTACTTAATTTCTTTAAAGAAACAATTTGAAGTCCTTCCATGCGTACTGTTTTATTTTAAATTTATCAGGCATTTTAGCACTTATAATCTTTGTAGAATAACAAAATTGTCTCAATTATATAATCTACATTTTCTAAACTTAATTCAGGAAACATTGGTAAGGATAAGATTTCATGGGCAATTTGTTCTGTAATCTTTAAAGGTGATGCAAGTTTTATTTTTTCATGATAGGCGGGCTGAAGATGAATTGGAACTGGATAGTGGATACCTGGAAAAATATTTTTTTCCTCTAAGAATTTTTTTAATTGATTTCTGTTAGGTAATCTACATACATATAAATGAAATACATGATTAGATTCTGGCCGTCTGATTGGAGTAACCATATGATCTGATAGAAGAGAATCATACTTTTCTGCAATAACGTTTCTTTTCTGATTATCTTTATCAAGATATTTCAGTTTTACATTTAATATTGCAGCCTGTAACTCATCAAGCCTAGAATTTCTTCCCTTAATTGTACTGATTCTATCAACCCAACCATATTCTCTGATCATTCTTATCTTCTTTGCAAGAGATGATGAGTTTGTGGTAATTAAACCAGCATCTCCAATAGCTCCTAAATTTTTAGTAGGATAACAACTAAAGCAGCCTATATCTCCTATACTCCCCAAGCGTTTTCCATCATAAACAGCACCATGTGCTTGAGCACAGTCCTCAATTAAAAAGAGATTATTTTCATTACAAAAACTTAACAATTGATTCATTGCAGATGATTGCCCATAAATATGAACAGCTACTACAGCCTTGACATCATTTGTAAGTGCTTGATTTAGAAGATCTGGATTTAGCGTATAAAAATTTTCCTCTAGATCGACAATGACAGGTATAGCTCCACATGCTTCGATACCAGCTACAGTTGCAACTGCAGAATGAGCTACAGTAATTACTTTGTCGCCAGGACCAATATCTAGCGAGCGTAAAGATATCTCAATCGCGTCTGTTCCATTTGCAACTCCAATTGTATGTTTGACTCCAATATAGCTTGAAAAATTTTCCTCTAAAGCTTCTACATTCTCTCCTAAAACATATCTGTTCCCATTGAGAACATCTTGGATTACTTGATCAATTTCTTCTTTATATGAAATGTACTGAGCTTTTGGATCAGCGCAAAGAATCATAGATTAAATTGAAAATTTGGTAAGTGGGTTATCCACTCAACCTGTTTATTAATAGAGTTTTTTTCTTTTTCATAAATTTCATTTGCATGATTCCAAGCAAATAAAATAACAACATCAGGAACATTATTCTTAAAATATTCGTAAGACTTTACTGGAATATGCATACCTGGAGAAACTTTATTTTGTTTAATGGGTGTTGTGTCAGAAATAAAATCAATTAAGTCAGGTCCAATACCACAATAATTTAGGATTGTAGTACTTTTAGATGTAGCTCCATAGCCAGCAACAGATTGACCTTTATCCTTTGCATCTTTTAAGATGTTTTGGAGACGTTTCTTAGAATCTTCGCAATTAAGTTTAAACTTTGAGTAAGTATCTTTTTTATCAAATCCTTTTTTAAGCTCATAACTAATAATTTCATTAACGATTGGCTGAATATCTCTTTGACCCTTTTTTGCAAAAACATAACGCATTGAACCGCCGTGAGTGTCTGTTGGAATTAAATTTATCAGTTCAAAACCATGCTTTCCAAAAATATTTGAAGTCGAAATAGCCGAAAAAATATACACATGTTCATCATAAATTTGGTCATATGAAATTTTTTCTAACATTGCCCCAAGATAAGGATCTTCAAATATCAAGACACCCTTATTTTTTAAAATATTAAATGCTCCTTTTGCAATATCATTTAAATCAGGCAAATGACACATAACATTTGCTGCAATAATAGCATCCACTTCTCCATAGTCTTTTTTTATTTCTTTTGATGACTCAAAACCAAAAAAACCTACTATTGAATTTACTCCGTGATTAATTGCTTCTTTAACGACATTTGCGGATGGATCAACACCGAGATGTTTAATATTTTTTTTTGCAAAATTTTCAAGCATAATGCCATCATTGCTTCCTATTTCAACTATAAAGCTATCCTCTACGTCATCAAGATAGTTTTCCATGACCCATTCAGCATAGCCCTTGAAGTGGATTTGCATAAACTTAGATTGTCGTGAGAAAAAAGCGTAGTTTTCATGGAACATCATTTCTGCATTAGGCTGCTCCATTAATTGGAATGTGAAGCAATTTTCACAGAACCCAGTAGACATTTCAAAAAAATATTCATTTTGTGATTGGTTTGATTCGATGAAAGCGTTTGCGATTGGCATTTGACCAAATGTCATTGATTCATTAATTGGGTGGCCGCAACATCTACAGTTTTTGATTTTTTTTGTCATTGATTTACTAAAATTTTATTGGGGTGCATTATAAGATAAAAATCATATTGTATGTTGAGGAATTTGATCTCTGGTGATACTTTATATCGGTAAATCCAGCTCCTTAATGTCTTTAAGAAAAGGAAAGTTTGCATCTCTTTCTTTAATCTTGGGATTTTCAATTGGCCAGCTAATATTCAATGAATCATCTTGCCAATTTAGACCACCTTCGTCTTCAGGAAAATAGTACTCGGTGCATTTATAATGGATCTCATTAACTTCACCAAAAGTGCAAAACCCATGCGCAATTCCGGGAGGCAAGTATACTTGCTGATGATCTCCTTCTTTTAAATTAAAGCTAACATACTGACCAAATGTTGGCGAGCTTCTTCTTAAATCAACTCCAATATCAAAAATAGATCCTCTTGCAACATATATTAACTGCCCTATAGGTTTTGTAATTTGATAATGCAGTCCTCTTAAAACATTTTTTTCTGAAACAGATCTATTGTCTTGAACAAATTTTTCCTTTATTCCCAGTTTGTCATACCTTTCTTTTTGAAATGTTTCAAGAAACAGCCCTCGCCCATCTTCATAAAAGTCTAATTCAATAAGTAATACTCCGGGTATTGGAAATTTTTTAGCTTTCATACCTTTTTATATAGACCTATCAATTTCCTTAACAATAAATTTTGAAAATGGTATTGAGCAAGTCCAAGCAGGAGACACTGCGTTAAGCACATGAAAAGATTTTTTATCGCCCTCATATATAAAATCCATCTCTAATGAATGAGACCTGGTATTAAGTAGTTGAGCACGAATTCCTGGTTTTGACCATTCAAAGTTTTTTGGATCTAATTCAAAATTTATCATCCTTGATGCTAATCTTAAAAGTTTATTTTTTGACATCTTTGTATATTCTTCAAATGCAAGCTTTTTGAAATCAAAATTACTTTTAAAAAACAACTTTGATTCTGCATGAATAATTCTAAAAAAATCATTTAAATTAAAATTTTTTAATCCAGAATATTGCTCTGGCCAAAATGCTGGAATAGCAGTTGGTCCTATTTTTAAATAATTTTCAGCAGTTAAAGTGAAATGAACGCCAAGAAATGGGTTTGAAAGATTTGGTGTTGGATAAATGTTTCTGCTTAGTTTAAAAGAAGGTTTTATTTCCTTTAAATATATTCCTTTAAATGGAATTATGATTCGTGAATCAGAAAACCCAAAATCTTTAGCAATTTTATCTGCATATAAGCCAGCACAATTAACGACATATCCATAATTATACTCCCCATTTGAAGTGACTAAAATATCATTTTGCTTAGATAAATATTTTGTCTTGAAATGAAACTCAATGCCTAGATTTTTTGCATCTTCATAAATTGAATTCATTAATTCAATCGGCGATGCAGTGGATGTATTTGGTGAAAAAATTGCTCTATCAAGTGTTTTTGCCATAGGCTCTATTTCAGATAATTCTTTTTTTGAAATCATTCTTAATTCAACATCATTTTTTTTGCCACGCGATAGTAATGTATCAAGAGAATGAAGCTCTTCTTCATTAGATGCAACAACAACCTTCCCACACCGATTAATAGAGATATTTCTTTGTTTGCAATAATCTGTAAGCGCTTTGTTACCATCTCGACAGAATTGTGCTTTTACACTATCTTCGTCATAGTAAAATCCTGCATGAAGAACCCCACTATTTCTCCCACTGGCATGCTCACCTAAATTAGCTTCTTTTTCTAAAATACATATTGAACAATCTCGATAATTTTTCTTTAATTCAATAGCTATATTAATGCCAATGATACCTCCGCCAATTACAACAAAATCATAAAGATGCTTAATCATATTTTTATATTAATAAATAAATTTATATCTTTTAAATGAGCTTCTCAAGATATTTTCCATATGGGCTACTTATATATTTTTTTGCCTGTTTTGCCACTTGATCCTCTGTTATCCATCCTAAATTAAATGCTATCTCTTCTAGGCAGGCTATCTTTAATCCTTGCCTTTCTTCAATTGTCTTTACGAATTCTCCTGCATTTAATAATGAACTATGTGATCCAGTATCAAGCCATGCGAAACCTCTTCCAAGAAAAAAGGACTTCATATTATTTTCTTCTAGATATACCTTATTGATATCTGTAATTTCTAACTCACCTCTTTCAGATGGTTTGAGAGATTTTGAAATTTCTATAACGTGATTGTCATAGAAATATAAGCCAGTAACAGCTAAATTAGATTTCGGTAAAACTGGTTTCTCCTCTAAAGAGATTACTCTGTTTGCATCATCAACTTCTGCTATAGCAAAACTGGAGGGATCATTTGTATATGTTGTAAAAATTCCTGCTCCACTCTCAAGGAGGGATGCTTGTTGGAGAATATCAGAGAACTGATATCCAAAAAAAATATTATCACCCAAAATAAGACACACCTTATCATTTTTAATGAAATCAGTGCCTAAAATGAATGCTTGAGGGATACCTTCAGGCTTTTCTTGGATTATGTAATTAAAAGTAACTCCATATTGCTCTCCATTACCAAGAAGGTTTTTATATGCATCAATATCGTTGGGCGTTGTAATTATGGCTATTTCACGAATTCCAGCTAACATCAAAACTGACAAGGGGTAAAATATCATGGGCTTATCATATATAGGGAGAAGCTGCTTGCTGATTGAATGTGTAAGCGGATAAAGCCTGGTTCCCTTTCCACCAGCTAGCACTATTCCTTTCATGATTTTGTGTTTCCTTGTCTTTTCAAAATATAGTCTCCAGATAAAATATTCTTCCACCAATCAGTATTTGCCAAGTACCAATCTACGGTATTAATTAATCCTTGGTCAAAATCTACTAATGGTTTCCAGCTTAGATCATTTTGAATCTTATTAGAGTTGATTGCATATCTTTTATCATGGCCAGGCCTATCATCAGAAAAATATACTAGATCTTTAAATGAGTTAATCTTATCTGGTTTATCTAAAACTTTTTCATCAAGAATTTCACATATTCTATTAACAACATTTAAATTATTTTTTTCATTGTCCCCACCAATATTATATGTCTCACCAATTTTGCCATCTTGGATAATTTTCATTATTGCTTCAACATGATCATCTACATGAAGCCAATCCCGAATCTGCATACCATCTCCATAAATTGGTAATTGCTTTACTTGCAGACAAGAAATAATAATGTGAGGAATGAGTTTTTCAGGAAAATGGTACGGCCCATAGTTATTTGAACAGTTAGAGATAGTAATAGGAAGGTTATAAGTCCTGTGAAATGCTCTTACAATATGGTCAGAGGAAGCCTTCGAAGCAGCATAAGGTGAACTTGGATTATATGGTCTTGTCTCATTAACTGGCTCATCATCAGGATGGATATCACCATACACTTCATCAGTAGAAATATGATGAAACTTAAATGAGCTGCTCTTATCTGCATAATTTTTTTCATAAAAATTTAAAACTGCTTTAAGCAAATTCAGGGTACCCATTACATTTGTTTCAAAAAAAACTGACGGGGCATCAATTGACTTGTCAACATGCGATTCTGCTGCAAAGTTAATAATAATTTCTGGTTTATATTCTTCGAGTATTTTCAAGATAGATGAATAATCTAGAATATTTATATTTGAAAATTGGTATCTAGATGAATTCGAAACCTCAGACAAAGAGTTCAAATTACCAGAATAAGTCAATGCATCTATATTATGAACTCTATGTTTTGTATTTTTAATAAGGTATCTGATCATAGCCGACCCAATAAAACCAGCTCCGCCAGTGATCAAAATCTTTTTTTCATCATGCATTATTAAACTCATTAATTATATCCACTACAGACTTGATCACTATACTTACACTAAATTTTTTTTCAATTATTGCTCGTCCATTTTTGCCAAGCTGCTTTCGATCCTCAGGGCTTAATGACATAATTTTTTCCATTGAACTTGATAAAGTAATATGAGATTTTGAAGCGCAGAGATAACCATTAATACCGTCATTAACTAGCGCTGAACATCCCGGAACATCGGTCGCAACAACTGGGCAATTCATTGACATTGCTTCCAATATTGATCTAGGCATTCCTTCTCGATATGAAGGTAAAACTAAACAATCAGATTGTGCTAAATATCCACGCACATCATCTACTTCATAATAGATAGTAATATTCTTAGAAGCGTCTAATTCACTTAGCTCATGCTTAGAAAGCGCACTAGGATTATCAAAATCTTTTATTCCAAGGATCGTTAAATGAGTCTTTGGATGCCTTGAAATAATAAGATTCATTGCTTCATACAGCTCATTAATTCCTTTATCTTTCAGCAACCTCCCTATAAATATAAAATTAAATGCTTCTGAACTTAAATTTTTTTTAACAAAATTTGAATTAGAATGAAAATATTCTGTATCCACCCCTGAACCAGGAATGACTGACGCATGTAAATGATTAATCAATCTATTGGCTTTCATAAACTCCATATCATCCTCATTTTGAACATGCGTATGAAAAGGAATATTTCTAGTAATCTTATATAAGGTTTTAATTATGAATGTAGCAAAAGATTTATTGATAATACCAGAGCCAAGTCCAGAAATATTATTTATGCATTTTAAACCTAAAAGTTTAGATACAATCGATCCATATAGATTATTTTTAACTGTAAAACTAAATATTAATATTGGGTCAACTGTTTTCAAAATTGAGTATAAACTTTTTAGAAGTTTAAACTCTTGAATGACATTAAGGCCTGATTTTTTTATTGGAATTGAAATAAATTGTGCCCCTAATTCTTCAAGATTTTTTGAATAATCATCCTTACCAGCTATGCAAATTACTGAATATCCCATATCTAAAACTGTCTTAATAGAGGATGACCTGAAGTTAAATAAATACCATGCGGTATTTGCAGAAAAGACAATGGTCTTTAGATGAACTTTCTTGCTAGTTGATTTAATAATTGCACCTAAAAAGTAAACAATATACTTTGATACGGTAGCCAATATATTGCATATGGGCTAAAAGAAAACCAAATTATCATAATTAAAAGGAAATATATGATGATAAATAAAACTATCCACTGCTTTGTCTCTCCCTTGGTTCCAAAAATTTCAGGCAAGTATGAAAAAATAATTAATTGAAGGGGCAACAGATATAATGCAATCCGATCAATTGCAGTACTTGCATCAGAAATGAATAATAACAACAAGAAAATTATTGATAGCCATGAAAATATTTTCCATAGCTTACGCTCAGACTGAGTCATTTGAAATCTATGATTCCAGATCAAATAAATAACTGACGGAATAAAAAGCATTATCACCCTTACCAAAGCTCCTTGAGATTGATATTCATTTCTAATGTAATATTCAATTAACCTATCTGCAGATGATACAAATGATGTTGAATAATAAATCAAAAAGGCTGTAATTAAGGTCATTAATAAAGTAACAAACCTTCTTTGAGTAGATGCAAGAACAGCAATAGGCAATATAACAATTGCACTTTTATGAAAGAGTGCTGCAAACAATATTGAAACTATGAATTTTAGGTGCATTTGTTTGCCTAAGAAAGTCAGACCATACATTACAAGCCCCAATGCTACTCCCTGTCTTGAATATCCCATTGCAACTACAAAAATAAGATAAGGTATTGCACAAACAAAACCTAAAAGCGGTCTTGGAAGACTTCTACAAAAAGTAGCAAGTCCCATTGAAAAAATGAAGCCACATATAATGTTTACTCCATAGATTCCAAAGTTATATTTTGCAGATATCCAATTAAGAAATAGATATCCGATATCACTGCTAAGGGTTATTAACTCTATAAATGATCCATTCTGTACATCCTCAAAATAGATCAAATATGAACCCCAGTCTCCTCCAACCTCGAATCTCAAGCCTATTAGCAAAGTTAGGAAAAAAACGACTAACCACCATAATGGATTAAAAGATGTGTTGTAGGAGGAATCAAGGCCTACATAATCTCTTCTATTTGAAAAGACAGCAAGCAATCCAAAAAAACAAAAAAATATCAGGTATGGCAACATATTAATTATTCATTTTCCTTCAGCCACGATTGAAACATTAAAACCGCCCAAAGTTTTGATGTAAAATCTTTTTTTCCAGACAGATGCTCTTCCCATATATTCTGAATTATATCAACATCAAGAAACCCCTGTGCATTTAGAGTTCTCGGATCCAGAAGCTCTTCAGCCCACTCCTTTAATGGGCCACGTAACCATTCTCCAATAGGAATTGCAAAACCTGCTTTCGGTCTGTCAATTAATTGAGTTGGTAAATATTTAGCTAATATTTTACGAAGCGGTATTTTTCCAATACCTTGCTGGATTTTCAACTCACTCGGGATCTTTAAAGCTGCTTCAATAACCTTATGATCTAAAAATGGTGCTCTTGTTTCAAGACTGGAAGCCATGGCAGCTCTATCCACCTTGCATAAAATATCGTCAGGTAAATATGTTAATGAGTCAATTGCCATCATCTGAGAGATAGGCTCAAGATCACTTTGTAAGTCAAAATCAGATTCCATAGGATTAATTACATTTGATTTTTTTACTGTAGGAGCTTCCCGCCAAGAAAATGTAAATTCTTTACAAAAATCAAGCAAATTATCTGCGTGAAGTAGGCCAAGACCAATCTTATGAATTTTACTTCCTATTACTGAAATTTTACGTACTTTATTTTTAAATATTAATTTATTAAAGAGGCTATCAAGAATTTGAATTGGTACTTTCAAGATACTCCATCCGCATATCTGTCTAATTGGTTTTGGCAACCATGAGAATTTTTTCCAAATCTCAGCGGAAACAATATATCTATTGTAGCCTCCAAATAATTCATCAGCACCATCCCCAGAAAGAGCGACCGTGACCTGCTCTCTAGCTGCCTTGCAAACGAAGTAAGTTGGTAGTTGAGAAGAATCAGAAAAAGGCTCATCATACATTTTTGGTAATTGATTGATTATCTCTAGAACATCCTGCTCTGTAACAATTAATTTGGTGTGATCTGTATTTAAATGTTTTGCTACCTCTTCTGCAAAATATGATTCATCATACTCTTTGTTATCAAACCCAACGGTAAATGTCTTTATTCTTTGGAAATTTTTGTTTGCTATCGAAGTTATAAGAGAAGAGTCGATGCCTCCAGACAAAAAGACTCCAATAGGCACATCTGAAATAAATTGAGATTTAATTGCCTTATCTAATTCGACTTCTAGGCTTTTACATGCTTTATTCAAATCATGAAATTGATTTTTTGAACATTTGTTATAAAGAGCGCTAAAGGACCAATACTCTTTTTTTAATAATTCTTTAGCTCTAGCGCTTTTAAAACTGTATTGAATAAATGTTCCTGGTTCTAATTTAAAAATATCTTGATATATTGATAATGGCGCTGGAATATAGTTATATTGAAAATATTTTTCAATAGCAATTGGATTGATTTTATTTTCAAAGTTAGGAAGACTTCTCATTGACTTTAACTCTGAACTAAATACAAATCCATGACCAAGATTGCCATAATATAAGGGCTTTTCTCCCATTCTATCCCTTGCCAGAGTTAACACCTTTTCTTTGGTATCCCATACTGCCATAGCAAACATGCCGTGCGTTTTCTTAAGGGTTTCTTCAATACCAAAATATTCAAAAGCTGCTAGTAAAGTCTCAGTATCAGAGTGACCATTCCATGAAATAGATGGATGGCTTAACTTTTCTAAGTTCTTTCTTATTTCAAGGTGATTATAAATTTCTCCATTGTATACAATTACATATCTTGATGATGATGACTTCATGGGTTGATGGCCAGCATTTGATAGATCAAGTATTGATAACCTTTGATGCCCAAGCCCAACATGGTCCTCTATATCGCACCATGACCCGCTACTATCGGGACCACGATGAAAGATAGCGGACTGCATTAAATTAACATTTTTCTTTAAAATGTCATTTGACGAAATATTAAAATCTACCAAACCAACAATTCCACACATAAATCTATTATCCTATATAAATTGAAAGGAAATTTTATTTTCTCCTTAATGTTAGATTCTAAATTTAATTTTATTGAGAAAGATATATATCAAATAATTTGGGTGCGAGCTTTTTGAAATCAAATTCTTTAACTCTTTTTCTTCCATATTCAATAAGCCTGGAAGATAAATTGGAATCTTCCGTCACTTTTCTTATTTTTTCTTCAATAGAAAAGATATCTTTAGGATCAAAGTATACGCCCTGATCTTCAGTAATCTCCTTAAAAACATTTATATCACTTAGAATTACTGGCTTGTTATATGCCATTGATTCGAGAATTGGAATACCAAAACCTTCATATATTGAAGGAAAAACAAATGCAGTTGATAATGCATAAATTGATTTAACCTCTGTATCACTGAGATTACTTAACAAGACAATATTTTTATGAAGATTTAATGAGATTATTTGGTCTGCAATCTTATTTTTATTGCCATTATCATTCCCAACAATAACTAGAAAATAATCTTGGCCAGCTTCCTTAAGATTCTTGATCGCATGTATTAAGTTTGAATAGTTTTTTCTATGCTCAAAATGCCCTACTGATAGAAGGAAATTACTAGGTAGGGAAAACTTTTTTTTGGTTATGTCTAAGTCTGACGAACTTGGTAAAACAAAATTATCTAAATCAATGCCGTTATATAAGAATTCAATATTTGCAGAGGGGAAATAATTTAAAATTTCATCCCGCATGGTTTGAGATACAGTTATTATTTTATTGGTCTTTGCAATAGCTGTCTTATGAACATATTTTCCTATCATTCTCTCAATTATGGATGCGTTTTCACGCAGTGATCTCACATCATGAATAGTTTGAATGGTGAATGCAGAAGAGTTTTGAACTGAGGGTAAGTTAAAGCACTCAAATAAATCGAGGTTTTCATTTTTTAAAGTCTGATCCCAAAAAGTTGAGCCCTGGAAAAATTTATTAAGTCGGCCTTCACTTGGAATAGGAGTACTAACGAATTTTACATTCGGGCTATTAAACCAATGATTCATGATGCAGTCAGATGGTTGAAATACTATAAATTCGGAATCTCGCATCAAATTAAATAGCTGGGAATATAGTCCTATAAATCTTTGTTTTGCGCCAGATGGCCTATTATTAAAACAAGTTGCATTTAGGCCAATCTTCATTTTATTGTATCAAGTTATTACGTTGCCTATGGACTCAAAAATAACACTATGAATTATTTAGAGGTTGAAGTGATAAATCCTTATTTACTTCAATAAATTCATAATTTTCTAAGCTCTGCCAATTAGAGTCTGTGCTTATTCCTTCCGGCCAATCATAGTCGCAGTGTTTTATATCTGGAAAAATGATATCACTTTTATTTTCAATTAATTCATTACGAACAAAAAACGCATTTACACAATTTAAAGATATTTTTACAAGACTATAATTATGAAACGAAAGAAATCTATGAGCAGCTTCAAGCGACATGCCATAATAAGTCCAGTCTGGATGTTTTTTAGTTCTGTCAAAATTTTTATCATAGACACTGGTTACAGGATATAACTTGAAGGAAGGGTTATATTCAATGCTGATAATTTCCGGATTAAGAGAAATTAATTTTTCAAGGAACCAAAAATCATTTCCATCAACATCAATTGAAAGAATCCCAAGCTTTCTATTTGCAAGCCAATCTTTAAAGATATGTAAATTTTCTTTGGTTAGCCAATGCTGAGCAGAATGTATATTTTTACCAAATATTGTTTGAGCAATAGTTACATTGTACTGATCTACGTCGACAAGAAAGCCTTCCCACGAATTTGCTAGACCAATAGTATTAAATTCCCATCCAGAAAAACCAAATTCTATAAATGTTTTACTTATTTGATGCTTCTCTACTAACTCAGCAATTATTTCTGCCTCATTGCTTTGCGAAGTAAAATCATAAAAAAGTTTCTTGAGTTTTATTAATGGAACAATAAATGGAGTTTTTTTTATAGCATTAAACATTTTATATTTTTCCTCGATTTTTCAATTTCAATCATAAATTTTTGTTAATTTAAATCTATATTAATTCCCAAAGCATTAAAATGACTTTTAATTACAGCTTTCTCTTCGAATGGCTTGACAGCCTCTTGCAGTTTTTCTGCATCGATGGGATCATTTATAGCTTTAATTATACCTTCTGCCAATCTTATGTGATCATCAACTGGAACAATATATCCATATTTTCCATCTTGAAGTAATTCTCTTGGACCAGTTGGGCAATCAGTTGATACTGGAGTACATCCGCACATCATCGCCTCAACAAGAACATTCGGAAGACCCTCTACTCTTGAGGACAATACAAAAACATCAGCATTTGAGTAATAATTAAGTGGATTTTCAACAAAACCTTTTAATTCAATAGAGTCCTCAAGATCTAATGCTTTTATTTGAGATGAAAGCACTTCTTTTAATGGGCCATCTCCTAAAATAATTAATTTAATGTTTAAACTCTTTTTACATTCAGCAACAGCATTTATCAGATTATCAAAGCCTTTCCATTCCGCAAGTTTCCCTGCTCCAATAATAACAGGGCACTTTTTATCAATTAGCCATGAATGACTTTGATGTTCATGAATTTTTTTTCGCGATTCAATATCATCAACTATATTGTAAATACAAATATGAGGGGAATTAGGAAAAACTTTTTTATATTGCATGACCATATCTTTTGAGACACAGGACAATACAGCTGCTCTTTTCATTAATAATTTTGAAAATTGTTTTAATATCCATCCTTTAGATAAAAAGACATCTGAATAAGTATCAAAAGGGGTCACTCTAGAAGAACCGCTAATTTTTGCTTTGGAAAATGAAAAAATAGATGCCATTATCACTATGATATTTAAGTGGTCTTCTGCTGAAAAAACAACTTCAGGTCTTGAAATAAAAAAATATTTTATAAGTGGCCAAAGCATGCCCCTAACACTTTTTGTATTGAAATCGACAATATTAACATTTTGTAAATTATTTATTTTGTTACCTGGCTCAATATGTCCAATGATTAAGTCCACATCATGCCCTTGGGCCGCCAATGATCTAGCAAATCTTAGTTGAGCAAGCGGAACTCCGGCTATGGTAAATCTTGGAGTTACAATGGTAAGCTTCATAAAATATTTATTTAATAAATTATTGTAGTATTTTTTTTAATCTAAGATCAGCTGATTGTTCTGAAAATTCTTTGAGAAAAATTTCCCTAAGTTCTTCATGAAAAGGATCGCTTATTTGATCTTGAGCAGCCTTAATGGCTCCAATAAAATCATCAGCAGATTTGCATATCCATCCGAGTTTATCTTGAAATTTTTCATATCCAGCAAATGATTCTTCTGTACCAATTACTTTTCGGCCATACATCAAAGCCTCAGCTACTTTAGTTTTCATACCCGAACCATTGAAAATAGGAGCAACTACACACATACACGACATGTACCACTTAGAAAGATCATCAACTTCACCAATAATCTCAATATTGTTTTTACCATCGAATGATTTCAGCATTTTAAGCCCTCTTCCGAGAATTTTTATTTTTATGCTAAGAAATGGAGCAACATTTTCTAGAAACCACTTAATCCCATCCATATTTGCATAAAAATTACCTCCAACAAAGAGTATAAACTTTTCATCATTTTGAGAATCTATAACTAAATTCTCTTTAAAATTATCTGTCATGGTCAAAGGAAAAATATGAGTTGCATTCCGTTTATAAGTTTTAAATAGGAAGTCGCTATCCCTTTTGCTTAAACAAATTCTTACGTCACTATTATTAACTGAAAATTTTTCAGCAAAATAATTTACAATTAAAACACCTAAAGAGTGCAAAGTTGGTTTTGAAAAAAATGCCCCTAAAAAAAAACGATATTCTACATTATGAAAAAAAATTATTATCTTTAATTCAGGAAAATTTTTTCTGATAGTTTTTGCAATAGAGCCAAAATTTGAGCCATCTAAAAATATAATTTTAAAATCTTTTTCGGAGATAAGCTTAAGTATTTCCTTAATTTTTATATGCGAGACTCCATCAATATGCCCAGTTGGTATGTCTAATATTTTTTTTAAGTTTGATTTTTGAAATTTGAATAATTCGAATATTTCTAGGTTATCCGAAAGTATTGATGAAAGAGATCGTGCAGTAGATTTTGATAGTAATTCTCTTCCACCTATGCTCTTTTGATTTATGCCCTTTGTAATTAAGAGTGTTTTCATGAGGATTTTATTATTCTTTAATTTCACGAATGATGGAATTATGAATTGAAAACCAGTCATAAGTTTTCTTTAAACCATCCTCTAGTGAAATTGTCGACTTCCAGCCAAGATTTTTGATTGCAGTTGAATCGAGTAATTTTCTTTTGGTCCCATCTGGCATAGAATTATCGTAGATTATTTCACCATCAAAACCAGCAATATTTTTTAAAGCTCTTACTACATCATTTATAGAAACTTCTTCGCCAGAACCAACATTTAAGTAACAGTGGTTATGATTAGTAGCTCCTAAGAATTTATCTTTATCTAAAGACATTACAAAAATGCAGGCTTCAGCAAGGTCGTCAACATGTAAAAATTCTCTTTTGGGCTTACCAGTCCCCCAAACTGTAATTTGTTTTTGATTTGATGTTATTGCATGATGAAACTTTGAAATAAGAGCTGGTATTACATGACTAGTTTTTAAATTGAAATTGTCATTTTCTCCATAAAGATTTGTAGGCATGAGGCCTCTAAAATCTTTACCAAATTGTGTATTGAAGCTGTGGCATAACTCTAAACCAGATATTTTAGCTAACGCATAGGGTTGATTAGTTTTTTCAAGTGGGCCTGAAAGGAGAGCACTTTCCTTCATAGGCTGATCAGCGTTAGCGGGATAAATGCATGATGAGCCAAGAAATAATAATTTTTTTACGTCAGTAATATGAGCGGAATTTATAATATTTGCTTGAATCATTAAATTTTGATAGATGAAGTCTGCTGGAAACGATTGATTTGCGTTAATGCCACCGACCTTTGCTGCAGCTATAAAAACTTCATCAATTTTATTACTTTCAAAAAATTTTGTAACCTGACTTTGATTCAATAAATTTAAATTAGACTTAGGCGCAACGATAATTTCTACACTAGGATCATTTTCTAATTTCTTGGTAATAGCAGCACCAACCATTCCTTTATGTCCTGCAATAAAAACTTTTTTTATATTTGAATTCTTCATTAGAAGATTAGGCTAGCCTAACCAATATCATCATTATTGTTATATGCATGTCTTTTTCTAGCGTCTGAGATATCGAACTGCATCATATCTTTACACATTTCTTGAGCTGAAATTTCTGGAATCCAGCCAAGTGCATTTTTAGCTTTAGTTGAATCACCGAGTAAACTGTCAGTTTCAGTGGGTCGGAAATATCTTTTATCAATTTTTAGAATGACATCTCCTACTTTGATATCAGGAGCATCATTACCATGAATACTTTCAACTGTTGCAATTTCTTCTTCTCCTGAGCCAGTAAATTTAAGTTTCACTCCAATTTCTTCAGCAGCCCACATTACAAAATCTCTGACTGAAAATTGTTTACCAGTTGAAATCACATAATCCTCAGGCTTGTTCTGCTGAAGCATAAGCCATTGCATTCTGACAAAGTCTTTTGCATGACCCCAATCTCTTAAAGCATTAAGGTTTCCAAGATACAAACAACTTTCAAATCCATATGCGATATTAGCAAGACCTCTTGTAATCTTTCGAGTAATAAAATTTTCGCCTCTTCTTGGTGATTCATGATTAAACAAAATACCATTGCATGCAAAAATTCCATATGCTTCTCTGTAATTTATAGTTATCCAGTAAGCATAAAGTTTTGCTACGGCATATGGCGATCTAGGATAAAATGGAGTCGTTTCCTTTTGTGGTGATTCTTGAACCATTCCAAATAATTCAGAGGTTGAGGCCTGATAGAATTTTGTTTTTTCTGAAATGCCTAATAGTCTTATTGCCTCAAGTATTCTTAAAGCTCCTAAACCATCAATATTTGAAGTATATTCAGCTGTCTCAAAGCTTACTCCAACATGTGACTGTGCACCAAGGTTATATATCTCATCCGGCTTAACTTGCGAAATAATATTTGTAATGTTTAGAGAATCAGAGAGATCTCCATAATGCATAATAAAATTTCTAGAATCTATATGGGGATCCTGATATATGTGATCCACTCGAGATGTATTGAAGTTTGATGCACGTCTTTTTATTCCATGAACCTCATACCCTTTTTGAATCAAAAACTCTGCTAGATATGATCCATCTTGACCTGTTATTCCTGTAATTAGTGCTATTTTCTTTTTTTTATTCATTACACAATATACACTTGCTAAGCATTTAAAGACATTTCATCAAAAATTTTATTTTTACTTTTCAGGTTTTCAAATGAGCCAGAATCAACTAACTTTCCTTGATCAAAAAGGTAAATAAGATCGCATTTTTTTATAGTATTAAGCCTATGTGCAATCAGAATAATGGTTTTTTTTCCTGATAATGAGTGGATTGAGTCCATTATAAGCTTCTCATTCAACCCATCTAGTGCGCTTGTTGCTTCATCAAAAATTAATATAGATGGATCATTATATAACGATCTTGCAATTGCGACCCTTTGCCGTTGACCTCCAGATAATTGCAATCCCTTTTCTCCAATAAATGTATTAATGCCATCTGGAAGAGTTGCAAGTAACTCATCAAGATTAGCTAACTTTATGCATTTAGATATTTGATCTTCATTAATTTTATCCTCAGGTATTCCAAAAGCAATATTTTCTCTAATGGAAGAATCAGACAGAAAAATATTCTGAGAAACATATCCAAAATTATTCAACCAAGACCTTCTATTAGAATCATTTAATGAGTTTCCATTGATTTTTATTTTGCCTTTTTGTGGATCCAAGAGCCCAAGAATGATATCTGCCAGGGTTGATTTTCCAGATCCAGACTTACCAACAAAACCCACAATTTGATTTTTTTTAATTTCTAGAGATACATTTTCAATAGCATTAAGGTCTTTGTTTGGGTACTGAAATGAAACATTATCTAAATCAAGACTCTCAAAAAGTATGTCATCATTTGTAAAAGAAACTTTTTTATCTTCAACAATTTTTTTCCATGATATTAAATCATCTTTGATGGAATTGAGTGCGGGCAGAGCCCCTTTAATAAATGTTAAATTCCCATAAACTTGCTGAAATACTGGAAGCAATTTATAACTTGCCATTGCAAATATTCCCAAAGTAGGAAGTATTTGAGGAAGCTTACCTTCATTATTAGCCAACAAAAATAAAATTAATGAAATCATTGCACCAAATGCTAATAATTCTACCCAATATTTTGGAACTTCATTCATAGTTAAATTCGAGCCATATGATTTTCCAAGCTTCATACTAGACTCATAAAACCTTTCTCTAAAAATTAATGACCTTCCAAGAATTAATGTATCTTTAATGCCATCAAAACCCTCATTTAATAGCCTAAACCTGATTCGCATTGAGTCACTTATTTTTTCACCATTTTGATTTAATTTGAATTGAACAAATTTATAAATAATGATGTAAAGACCTCCAAAGACAAATGCTCCAAAAATTGTAACCATAAAATCAATGCTAATCAGTAATGATATTATTGCTACGCCAACAACTGCCTTAGCATTTAAAATCATAAAGGGATAAAGTACTGAAGAGGTAACCCTATTACTCTCGCTTACAACATTATTCATTAGCTTGCTTGAATTAATTGAATTATGAAAAAGCCAATTCTGCCTCATATAGTAATCATATAGACTGGATGACATTTCAGCCCCTAGCCTTTGAGCATAATAAAGGACAGCTCTAATGGTAATTGAGGACACTAAAGCGGAAGTAAATAATACCGTCAACACTCCAGCGCCAGCAAAAAAAATGAAGTCATTTGGATTTTGCACTCCAGAAAATATAAAAATTGACTTTAAAAATCCCTCCTTTTCTAATAGCGTTGGATCGCTAACCAATGCAAGAAAAGGCCCTATCATTGATATTCCAATAACCTCAGATACAGCCATAAATACTACTAAAAATTGAATTTTGTAAAGTGAAATCCTTTGTTTAGCTGTTAAAGCTTTGAAAAGGTCAATAAGGGAGTTTAAAAGCATATGCTATTCAAAATATAACTCAAAGTCTGAGATTGGTCTGATCACTGTTAAACATTGATTTAAGGTCATACAAAAAACAATCTTTCTTCCCTAAAGATCTTATTTTATCAATACCCATATTTAAAAATTCATCATGTGCAACTGCAATGATAATTGCATTGTAGTAATCTGACGAAAGATCTCTTATTAATTTAAAGTTTGATGAAGATTTGTTTAAACTTTGCTCAACCCATGGATCAAAGACATCCACGATCAAATCATTCTTATTAAGTATATCGATTATATCAAAAACTTTGCTGTTTCTTAGATCTGGGCAATTTTCTTTAAATGTTAGGCCTAGTATTAAAACTTTATTAGGCTCTATGTTGCCTTTGTCAGAAAGCATCTCTATAGTTTTATTAGCGATGTAATCACTCATTCCATCGTTGATCTTTCTACCAGCTAGAATAATTTCTGGATTATAATCTAACATCTGAGATTTATACGTTAGATAGTATGGGTCAACTCCTATACAGTGTCCTCCAACTAAACCGGGCTTGAAGGGTAAAAAATTCCATTTTGTTTGGGCTGCAGTCAAAACTTCATCTGTATCAATGCCCATTATGTTAAAAATTTTTGCTAATTCATTAATTAGCGCAATATTAACGTCTCGTTGTGTATTCTCTATGACCTTAGCAGCCTCTGCAACTCTTATTGAGCTAGCTTTATGAGTTCCTACTGTAATAATTGAGCGATATAACTGATCAATTATTTCTGCGGACTCCTCAGTTGATCCAGAAGTAATCTTAACAATATCAGCAAGCTGATGATTCTTATCTCCTGGGTTAATTCTCTCTGGACTATAACCAACATAAAAATCCTTATCTAAAATAAGTTGCGATTCTTCTTCTAAAATTGGAACGCAGACTTCTTCAGTAAGACCTGGATAAACTGTAGATTCATAAATAACTATGTCCCCTTTCTTTAGAACTGAGCCTATCATTTTGGTGGCACTATTTAATGGATTTAGATCAGGATCATTAGATTCATTGATGGGAGTTGGAACAGTAACTATGAAACAATTTAATGAAGCAAGATCATTGGAATCTGATGTAAATTTTAAATAAACAGATTCCCTTATTTCTTCGGATGATAATTCAAGGGTTTTATCATGATAATCTTTTAACTGATCTATACGTTCCTTGTTAATATCATAACCGACTACGTCTCTAATCTTTCCAAATGCTGCAGCGAGAGGCAGACCAACGTACCCAAGCCCAATAATTCCAACTCGGAGATTTGTAAGGTTCATATTAATTTTTAAAATTATTCAAATCATTTCTGAAATATTTCAAGGTATAGTGTTGCATCAACACAAAAATAATGCCTATTAAGATCCCTAGAAATGTTCCACTAATTAAAATATTTTTCCTTTTTGGACTCTCTCTCAGCTCTGCCTCATAGGGACTATCAATTATTCTCAAAGCATAATTAGAACTAACATTTGCAAGCATTTGTTTTTTTAGTTGAGATTCAATTAGCTGGCTGATAGCAACTTGAACATCTGATTGTTGCACTGAGCCAAGTTGATCATATAAATAATCTAATGCCTCAGTAGACTGGTTAAGATCTCTTTGTCTAGAAATCTCATTTATCTCTCTAATAATTAGTTCTAAAAACTCTTTAGCAAAAATTGGGGACCCATGCTCCATCTTTAGATTTATGAAACTTGTTAATTTTGGGTTATAAACTTCGAATGAATTTTTGTATACTAAATATGCTTGAAATACGGACGGTTTCTTGTTTTCTATCCACTCACCTTTTTTTGCATCAAACATTTTTTCATTAAAAATTGATTGTTTCCTTTCATTATCGTACTCATCAAAAGCAACTAAATTTTCATAAACTCCATCGAATCTAAGTATATGATTAAAAAAGTCTCTAGACTTGAGAGCAGCAACTATCTTAGGTACAGGCGTGTCATTACCTCTCAAATTTATTCCTGCAAGTGCAGCTAAGCCTGATGAAGATTGAGGCATTGAAGTTGCTGATGAATCAGCAGGTATGGCAATACTTGTTGATTGAAACTTGATTGGCGCGGTATATGCATAAACTAATGATCCAAAAATGAATATTAAAGCAATAATCAAAACAGAGTTCCGGCGAGCATTTATCGCAGATACTACTTCTTTTAAATCTAACTCATCATAGTTATAGATAATTTTGTCACTATCATCATTTTTCATAATTATCCTCTATCTTATGGAGGCTGAAGCCGGAATCGAACCGGCGTAAACGGCTTTGCAGGCCGCTGCATAACCACTCTGCCATCCAGCCAATTTACTCTTTAAAAGTAGCTATTGTATATGAAAGTCCAGTTTGAAGTGTAATTATTAAAGCTAAAAATAAAACGAAGTTAGATAGAAATAATAATAATGAGCTGTTGAAGGTTAGCCCAAATAAATATGAAGAAAACGCTATGAATTGAATGAATGTTTTAGTTTTAGCCAGTAAGGTAACTTTTGTTGCATCAGTGTTATTCTGTCTTGCATTCAAATCTCTTAAAGCCCCAACCCAAAATTCTCTTACAAGGATAACTCCACCTACCATTGCTATATAAATACTAGATAATTCAAGTGTCAATGCAAGAATTAGAAATGTGAGTAATATTTTATCCGCAATAGGGTCTAACACTGCTCCGATGATAGATTCAAGTTTATACTTTCTTGCGAGAAAACCATCCCAATAATCAGAAATACTAGCAAGAAGAAAAATAAACAATGCCCAGCCATATAAGTGATAGACAGTAATTAATATAAAAATGATGGGGGAAATTAAAATTCTAAAATATGTAAGGAATTGAATGAAATAATTCATGATCTATAAAAAATATTTATCTCTTCAGCTAGTTTAATACTTATTCCTGAAACCTTACATAGATCATCTATAGAAGCTGACTTAATTGATTTAATAGATTTAAAGTAATTCATTAAATCTTTTTTCTTCTTTGGCCCAAGCCCTTTTATATTGTCAAGAGACGATTTATTTATGGATTTATTTTTTTTCTTCCTGTTGCTCGTAATAGCAAACCTATGGGATTCATCTCGAATTTGTTGAAGAAGCAAAAATCCTGGGCTATCCTTAGGCATCTCAATAATCCCATCCTTGGAAAGGATAGTTTCTGTAGATCTGACCCTTTTAGATCCCTTAACAATACTTATTATCATTGGCGAATTTTTAGCTAAAATAGAAAAAACACTCAAAGCAACATTCAACTGAAGCTTGCCTCCATCAATCAAAATAATATTTGGTAATGGATTAATGCTTTTCTTATTAATTCTTCTTTCAAGAACATGCCTCATTGAGGCTATATCATTTCCAGAAAATTCCTTAGGAATATTGAAAAGCCTATAATTCTTTTTTTCTGGCCCATGAGATGAAAACCGAACAGCCGATGCGACAGCATGCTTGCCCCCATGATGACTAATATCATAACCCTCTATTGTTAAGTTTTTATTAACTGAACCTAGATTAAAAATTAGATCTTTTATGGCAAATGAATATTTATCGGCCTGATTAACTCTATTCTCAATAACTTGACTAGCATTCAATTTACCTAATTTGGCAATTTTTCTGATATTTGAGTTAATGTTAGAAGAGATTGTAATCTGTTTTCCAAATTTAAGCTTAACGGCTTGCCTGATTAAAGAAATATTGCTTAGCTTAGTATTTAGATAAATTTTCTCAGGCAAGGAAAAACTATTTTGATAGTATGAAAATATTAAACTTTGAAATAAGCTATCAATATCATGTAATTGATTTCCCTTTAGATAGTGAGTTTTAGTTCCCCTTATCTTCCCATTTCTGACTGATAATATGCATATACCTGTTCTATCAAGTCTGGAAACACACGCAAAAAAATCAATGCTGATTAAAAGGCTATTAAATGATTGCTCTTGATGCAAAAGATCTAAGCTTCTTATTCTTTTTTTTATATCATTCGCTTTTTCAAATTCTTGTTGCTCTGCAAGCTTACGCATCTGAGAAGTCATCAAGGCTTTGGTTTTTTTTCCTGATGACGATAAGTAATGTTGAGAAGATAGAATATCTGATTGATAACTAACCTCAGAAATTAAATCTACACATGGAGCAGAACATCGCTGCATTTGATGCTCAATACATGGCCTAGATCTGTTACTAAAGGTTGTGTCACTGCAATTTCGAATTTGATAAATCTTTTGCAAATCTTTAATGGTTGATTTAACGGCTTGAACGCTGATAAAAGGACCAAAAAAATTCTTTGAAACAGCGTGTTTTGATCTCTTCATGCTGATACTTGGATATTTATGATCCATTGAAAAATGCACATATGGATATGTCTTATCATCCCGTAAAAGAATATTAAACCGAGGTAAATTCTCTTTGATCAAAGATTGCTCTAAAAGAAGAGCTTCAGCCTCTGTGGTTGTAGAAAAAGTTTCAATTTGATCTGTAAGAATTTTAATTTGTTGAGTTTTTCGATCCTTAAAAGATTTGCCAAAATATGAGGATACTCTTTTTTTTAAATCTTTTGCTTTACCAATATATATAATCTTATTTTTAGAAAAAAACTTATATATTCCAGGCGTATTGGGAACTTGCTTTAGATCTAAAGACATTAACTAAGAAATTTCTTTACGATAAGTTTACCGGCAGCCACTCCATATTGATCAAAAGGGTTAATTTGAAGCATGCTTGCTGCAATAAACACCCTATGCTCCCAAGTTGCTAATAAAAAACCGAGAGCTTCAAGTGTAACTTTATTTAAATGGAAAAGATTAACTGGGGAGTTACTATTTGTTTTTTCAAGCAAATTGACAGACCCTTTAAAATCTGATGACAATAAAGAGGCTTGCCCTTTTGCTTGGGCGCTTGATAATGGGCTATTGATTGAGGTTGAGTAAATTATATCGGTGCAGAATTCTGCTGTGCCCTGATGCAATAATTGAAAATATGAATGTTGAGCAGTAGATCCAAAACCTCCGAATATTGACTGACCCGTTTCTTTAAATATAGATTTAGGATTTGCCTTCTTTCCAAGTGACTCCATCTCAAGTTGCTGAATATAAGTTGCCAAAGATCGTAATTTCCAATTATAAGAGAGAACCACTCTATTCTTTTTATTTAAAAAGTTGCCAAACCACAAATCTGAAAATGCCAATATTTTAATAAATTTTTGATATTGCCGATCTATTTTTGTACTACCTAGAAGCATTTTATCTGCAGAAAGGCCACCATTTAAAAATTTAGAGAAATTATTTTCTAATGCAATACTCAGGGAGATAGGTGACCAAATTGAATATCTGCCTCCAACTGTTTCTGGAAATGGGACAATACAATTTTCATTAAAACCCAGAGTTTTTGCTTTTTCTGTATTGGCTGTAATGACTATTGAATTAGATGAATCTCTTTTTGCACCTAGCCATTTTAGGCATGCAAGAGTTTCATCTGTTGACAATGATTTGGACGAAAAAATGTAAAAATTCTTTTGATCGCTTATTGGTCTTAATATTGAATTAAACTCATCCTTGTCAGGCCCAGATACAAAATAATAATTAAATTTAAATGTTTCCTTATTTGTAAATTCTTGAAGCAATTTTGGCCCTTCATAGGAACCGCCAATACCGAAAGTAATAATATTTTTAAAGCCATCTTTTTTAATCCTTTTGATAAAAGGTTCTGTAATTTTTTTAAAATCGAATTCTGAGGCTATTTGATTATTGCGATATTGATGATGTAAAGCTTGTCTATTTTCTGTCTTGTTTACAATCTCCCCATTAAAGAGATCATAAATCGAGTCTTGAAGATTCAATTTACATGCAAGTTCTTCAAATAATTTATAGTGCTGAGAAGAAAAGTTCTTTAAATGGGAGTGATAATCTAAAAGCTCAGATTCAAACTTAAAGGATAGTTTTTTTTTACTATTATTAAACTTTGAAAGTTTCTTGAGATCAAGAAAAATACTTTTAGTAGATCTATTTTTCATAAATGGAATTATTAAAATTCTCTAATGCTTTGGAAACATCTTCAGCTTGAGTAATTGGTCTGCCAATAACTAAAAATGTAGAGCCCCTCTCAATTGCTTCTTTTGCGCTCATGGTTCTTGCTTGATCATCTTCTACTTTTATATCCCTTATACCTGGTGTAATTTTAATTGAATGAGAGCCTAAAATTTTATTTGCTATTTCTAGCTCATGGGGCGAGCAAACAATTCCATCTATATTTACTTTAACTGCAATTTTAAATAAATTGCTTATTTGATCCTCAAGCTTGTTGCCAAATAAAGTCAATGAATCTTCCTCTTCTAAGCTTGTAAGTATAGAGACTCCGATAACTTTGGTATTAATAGATTTACCTGCTTGCATAGCTTTCCTGATCATCTCTTCGCCGCCAGATAAATGAACTGTTAGCATATCTATTTTGCAGTCATTAAAGCCTATAATTGTTTCATGGACAGTATTTGGAATATCATGCAATTTTAAATCTAAGAAAATTTTAAATCCTTGAGAAGATGCATGCTTAAGAAATGATTTTCCAAGGGCGTTAAAAACAACGCTTCCGATTTTAACCAAACAAAGATTTGGATTAAGTTGTTCTAAAATCGCATTAGCCTTTTCAAAATTAAATGTGTCGATAGCTACAATTATTTTTGGATCAGTCATGGGCATGCAGGAGCTTCTTGGATGCTTTGAAATGCATAATTGAGGTTTCACCTAAATAAGATTCTTCTTTTGTCTTAGGGTTAATGTATTTTCTTGGTCTGATCGTTTTTTTTGAGAATGAGCCAAAGCCTCTTATCTCAACTCTGTTATCTAATGCAACGGTATTAATTATTTCCTGCAGTATTAAATCAATTCCTTCAATAATTGTTTCATCACTTAAAGATGGGAACTTTCTTGACAGATGAATCGTAAGATCTGATTTATTGAAATTTTGTAATTGTTTCTTCATCTTTAGTTTAAGAAATACTTGGCTTTTGAAGTTGGACTAAAGCGAACTTTATTTTGAGATGGGATCTTGAAATTCACCATGCTCTTTGGATTTCTTCCCATTCTTTCTTTTGTTACAAATGTTTCAAAAGAACCAAATCCAGATAGCTTAATATTTTTTTGAGATCTAAGAGTTGTTTTTATCGCTTGAAAAAATTCATCTACTAGTGAATCAGAGATATCAACTGAAAGTCTCAATTCTTTTTTTAATATTCCACTGAGGTCTTTTTTTGTTAAATTCATGACCTTATTTTAGCATTCAATCTTTTATCTAAAAGCTTCAATATAACTTGCATTGAACTACTGATTTCAGACTCTAATAAAGATTTAGTATTGCTTTGAAAAGTGAGTCTTAGTGTCATGCTGACAGAGCCCTTGGGTATACCTTTTCCTTCAAAAGTATTAATCAGATCGAAGGAGACTAGGTGCTTGATTGCTCCTTGAGAAATCAAACTTTCAACTTCTTCATAAGAAATAGATTTATCTATAACAATGTTTATGTCTCGAGTGGAAAGAGGGAATTTACTAGTCTTTACGATTTTTGGATCTACAGAAGACAATGAAAGTTTTTCGGGATAAATTACAAACCCATAAGCCTGTTTCTTGACCAGTTTCTCTGTAACGGAGAGGTCTATTTCACCCATCACTCCAATCTTTTGTTTGCCAATAAATATATCTAACGCATTTTCATTGAATGGTACTAGTGAACTCGCTTTTTGAAGTTCAATATTTTGCATGCCTAAAGTTTGTAATAATTTAGAGATTTCTGCTTTGAGCGAAAAGAAATCATATGTCAATTCTTTCTGACTCCAGGTTTGTTGAGGTTCATGATGATAGATAATTCCTGATAAATGTAACGATTGAGTAAAGCCACTTTTTTCTTTTTTAAATACATTGCCTGCTTCAAATACTTTAATAGATTTATGCCCTTTTTTTACATTACTGTTTACTGCTGCAAATATAGATCTAAAAAGACTTCCTCTAAGCAATGGCTCGTTTTCATTGATTGGGTTTTGTAATTCGGCAGGCTCCCACTTATTAGAATTTAATTGATGAAAGGAGTCTCTTGAAACAAATGGCATGTGCATAAGTTCTTTAAAGCCAGAATGAACAAGGCCAAGTCTAAGATTACCTAATGCGTTATTCTGCTTATTATTAGTAATTGGCCCTGCCTTTGGTTTTGATGTAGGTATATTGTCGTACCCATAAGATCTTAATAACTCCTCATACAAATCCTCTTCTAAAGAAATATCAAATCTGTAGCTAGGAATATTGAATATGACATTCTTTTCACTTCTAGAATGAACCTTGAAACCAAGGTTTTTCAATATAAGAATTGCTTTGCTTGCCTTTAAGTTTAAGCCAGAAAATTTATTAAATCTTGCTACATCTAATTTCACATTTTTCTTTTTAGTCTTGTTGGAATCAGAATAATAAAGCTTAACCGAATCATACTCTGCTATTTGATCTAATAGAAATAGATATCTTTCTAGTGCTAGTTGCTGTAATTCAGGATCTACCCCTCGCTCAAAGCGATGAGAAGCA
>Ga0315315_10000307_pt1 | contig 39243 bp, 42 predicted proteins | sample M140m3416metaG_FD_203699 | JGI IMG/M metagenome (GOLD analysis project Ga0315315, IMG submission 203699) | Ammonia-oxidizing marine archaeal communities from Monterey Bay, California, United States - M1 40m 3416 | ecosystem: Environmental > Aquatic > Marine > Intertidal zone | place: USA...
TACGCAAATCAAATGTTAGATGATTATAATAATATTGTTTTAGATCAATCCAGAAATATGATAATTTTAACAGATCCAGATGATAAAATAGTGCAACATAATAAAATAAGTAAAGATATAAATATATCAACAGTATATTTTAAAAATTCAAAACACGCTCAGCATTTAAGAACTAATCCTGAAAAGTATGAAAAAGCAGTAGAAGCTTTTATTAATGAGTAAAAGGTAATAAATATAAAACAACATAATAATTTAATGAATTTGTTACTCATTATATTTTTTATGATGATGATGTGGTATTTTATTGGATTTCTAATGCATATTAACTTAGATAAAGACCTTAGAAGGGCTTTGATATCTATGTAAATCAAGGTACTTTTCGGAGAATTGAAAAATTGAATTGAAACCACTTGTCTTATATAAGTAATTACCTCATCCTCACTGTTAAACATGTCTTCAATCGTTCAACAAACTACACGTAGTCAGGGTTACCAACCCTCCAAATCTTATAAAACCATCCTAGCCGATAGGTCCGGGTCAATGTGTTCCTTCAGAGGAAAACAATATGATATGGCCGAACATCTATTAGATGATGCGAAAAAACACGCCCTTGAAACAAATCAATCGGCGAGTGTTACTCTCATAACATTTGATTACTCAGTAAATACTGTGTTGGATGATGCCGACCTATTAATTGACGACCTTCCTACCCGTGAAGCGATTGAATCCGCATTAGAGCCAAGAGGGTCAACGCGTTTCAATGATACTCTCATTGAACAAATTGATGCTCTTATGCTAAAAAAAGAAACTCATTTAAATTCACTCTCACGTGAAGCCAGAGCGTTAAATCCCGATATAGCAATGGTTATAATAGCCATTACAGACGGACAAGACAACGAAAGTCGCCACAGCGTTACGGAAACGCGCGAAAAAATGAAAAATTTCCGCAAAAATGGTGGTAGAGCCATATTAATGGCCGCCAATATGGATGCTGAAGAAATAGGTGGGTGGTATGGGTTTAATCCCGAAAAATCTATTACCGTCCATAATTCCGATGAAGTCGCAATTGAAAGTTGTTATAGAGCTGTATCAGGTATGGCGAGAAATCTATCACTTGGAATCGATACATCATTCACGCCCGTTGAACGTGCTAGTTCTCAAGCATTACCATCATTACAAGGTAATACGGGGCCCCCACAATTACAGCGTGCTATTGCAATTCCATTAGCTTCTATTCAGGATGATGATGATAATCACCCATTATTATGGACTAATTTTAATAGTGATCTCAATGGTCCGTTACTTACACCACCAACTTTAACAAGGCAATATCGTCAATAAAAAGTATTTAATATTACATAATTATATGTTCAATTATTTTCAAAAAAAGAAAAAAATAAATAATAAAAAGCTCGCAGGCAAATTTTTTAATATAGTTCGTATTGGTCTTGATAAATACGCCGAAGAAAAAAACAAAGAATTAAATACCAGAAGATGGAGTCGTATAAAACACGCTTTCAAAAGTATTAATAGCTTCAAAAAATAATTAAACATAACTTTAGTTATTTTTTTAATGAACTGTAGAAATAAACACAAAACATTAATTCGCGACTATAGGGTTCTCATAGGCGAACAAGCAGAATTAATAGCACAACTACAAGAAGAAATCAAAAAGCTTGAACAATCATTGGAGTCATTAAAAGAAGCTTCCAAACTTAACGAAGGGTTTCATGATTATTATAAATTTTATGTAAAAGATAGAAAGAGATACGACGCAATTATTAACGAAGTTGATAGAATATTAACCAAGTTCAATTGTTAATTAAAATTGATTCTATTTTAATTGTTAATGTTTTTTAATCAATATGAAATTAACACCACAACAAAGATTAAAAATATGTATAATAGGACAATTCTTACTTCTTATTGCTATATTAATACCCACTATTTTGTTAGCACATAATGGTAGTACGTATTATCGTTTCGGACCAAACGATGAACTAACCTTAATATCTGTAAAAATAAATACATCGCTTAGATATGGAATACTATTGGTCTATATTTTCATATTTCGTGTATGTAAAGCTTTTGTACAAGAATTAGGGATGCCTATCTTAAGTTTTAATATTTATGATCCGAATAAAAAAGTAGTAACCGGCTTCACAAGGAACGAACTCCAAATACAAGCTAATTTAATGTACACATTAAATGCTATTCGTTGGGCCCTTGAAATACAATTAGCCATTGTCCAAATTGATATAGCTATAATATCAGCAATATTTCAAGAAATAGCGTCCATTCCAACAATATATCTACTATTAAACGAAAAAGAATTCAAACCAAATATTGAAACAGAAATAGAGAAAGCGAAAGAACAAGAAATAACTTATTTTCAACTTTAAAATTGATTTAATTTTAATTATGAATGCTTTTTTAATTAAAATGAATACAACATTAATGTGCTTTAGTTATGCCTGTTCAGCACAACCCGATGAACTCATACAACGTGTAAAATATAGTAATAAAATATTATTGCCCCCAAGCGTTTTGCACCAATTACAGGATAATACCACAACCATGTTCTTTAAAATTACTAACACAAATAATACATTTGGTCAAGTTTGTGGGGTTCAAGAATTCACATCACCACCAGGAGTAGTTCTCGTACCGTATCACGTAATGGAAGGACTTGGATTAAAAGAAGGGAATAATGTTCAAGTAGAATTATCAACACCACCAGATGGTTCTTACATTAAACTACAACCACATAAAACTGAATTTATAGAATTACCAGACCCGAAAGCATTATTGGAAAAAGCCCTTAGCGTTAATTATCCTGTAGTAACTGAAGGTCATACCATAACAATTCAAAATCCAGATACAAATAAAGTATATCACGTAGATATAGTTAAAACAGAACCAACATCTGTTATAAAAATTATAGATGTTAATGTTAATGTAGATTTTGACCCACCATTAGATTACGTTCCGCCCCCTATTGTAGAAAAATACGACGAAGAACGATTTCCAGGCAAGGGACATAAATTAGGTTCTTCATAAAATTGAATTGAAAATAATGTAATGAACTTTTTTAATCCAAACGCACCCAGATACCGAATATCATTTACAACAGCAATAACCATAAACATGAATCCATCCACTAAAAACGTTACAAAACTATTAATCCAAAAAAGTCTTCCTGAATCAATCATATACCAAATTATCCGTTTAATCTACCACGAAGAACACCAATGGCGACTTGAACGATGTTTCGAAGATATAATAGACAAGGCGTTCAGCAGACGGGGCGTCCGTCATGCCGACCTTGAAAGTGCTGTTATGTGGTATTATCAATGCAACTGCTGTGAACGACATAGTTATAATAAATCCGTTATTCGTGGTGATGACCTCATGATAGTCACCAAACCTTGCGTCTTTAAGGGTTGGAGATACGACACCGACCAGCACCAATGTAGGTGCATCTGTCGTCATAGAGGCAGAAGGTTAGCAAGAGAATTTCTTAAGAGAAAAAATCCCGCCAGACCTTACCTTATGATGCCCCCCGTGAATGGAACACACCGACCCATGAGTTTGGGTATTCGTTCTATGCTTGATCAACAACCACCACAACAACATGACAATGGTGGCCCTGACCCTGACGACCCCGAATACTACGATTATATGGTAGAACATTTCCCTCACCTTGTCAATCATTGAACCAAGTAAGTTCAATATTATAACATCTTTAAAATTGAATTAAAAACTAACCCTTTTTTAATTCAATATACCATGTCTTTCATACCTACAATTGAAGAAAAACTAGAAATAGATAAAAAAGAAATCATTAGAGTAATGTTAGCTCATTCAGAAGCCAAATATATGGTTCAAGTATTAAAAAAAGGACCACCAAAAGATTTGGGTTATATGTGGGGGTTAAACGAACCCGACTATTGGACAGAACAAGAAAAAGCCGCAATTAATATAATGCACATTTGGGTGTTACAAAAAGGTTGGGAAAGTAGTGGATATGCTATTATGTTCAGATCATTAGAAAAGGAAATAAAAAATATTGATTTAAGATTTTTAAATAGCGAACCCTAACATTTACCAGTAAAATATTCCCATATACTATTAATAATTTTCATTAATTCTTCTTTACCACCTTTATCTGGGTGGTATTTTTTTATTAAATCACGCCATACTTTTTTTGTAGGATATTTTTTAAATTGAAGAATATCTTGAGGCAATTTTCTTTCCGTTTCTCTTTCCTCTTCAATTTTACGCCTTCTACATTCTTCTTGTGCTTCTCGCCTTCTCCATTCTTCTTCTTGTTCTTTAATTCTACGTTTTATTTCTTCTTCAACTTCGCGCCTTCTCAATTCTTCTATTTCCTCTTTAAATTTACGCTTTTGTTCCTCTTGTTTAATTCTATTTCTCTCTCTCTTTTTCTCTCTTTTTTCCCTCTTCTTTTCTTTCTTTCTTCTTTCTTTCTCCCTTTTTGCCTCTATTTCTTTTTTTTCCTTGGTATTTACCACGTCTTTATATACATATTTTGAATTCTCACTATTAATTACTATCCTCAATTTTATATAATTCATTTTTGCTTTAGCTTCAGGGAAAAGCGTTGAATAATATTCTTCTTTTGCATATTTCAATTTTTTTAACAATTGTTTTCTACTACTTTTTTCGTATAACATTGATAATGTGTTCGGCATTTTACATGTAATATTAACGCTGTTCATCCGGATTTTTTAATTCAATTTTATAAAAAAACCTACCTTCTTATACATACGCATTCAATATCTCTAATCTAATTTTATGTTTTAACCTTGATTCATCTCTAAACACGTAAATTTTAAATTCATAAGAAGAATTCAAATTCATATCGTGCCTTGTTGTTATCCTATTGGTCATTTTTATTTCCGGCAAATACACCATATACTGATATAACGCATCGTTTCTTAGTATTTTATCAAAAATATAACCCCTATATATTTTTTTTGTTATATTTTCATCTTCCTGACACATACTTAATAAAGAACACTCGTTTTGAACTCTTCTTATAGATCGCATTGTTTGATTTATATAATCTACCGATTCGTCACTTGTCCATTTATTATAAAATCCCAGGGCTTTCCCTTCTAATTTCACCAAACCCAATACATCTTGCAATTTTAATATATTAAGTAAATCAGGCAACCTTCTAATTGGGCTTGTAATATGAACATAAGCATCAAAATCCAACATATCATGAGACTCTAAATTATCATACTTAGTATATTTACCACCAAAAGAATGCCATATCTTCAAAAATTTACCAACTTCATCAGGAACACTCTCAGGTGGTTTATAGGATTGATTTAATTTTGCTGACCTATATATACCAGTGTTATGAGATTTTAATTCTCTCGCACTATAATAATTCATCAATATCATCAAATATGCTATCATGTCATGTGTGGTATTTATATTATCAACATATTTACAACTTTTATTTAAATTTTTAACCATCTTATACGTGTCCAATACTTTTTCATTTTCCAATTCGTTTGTATCATATCTATAATTTTTTCTTACTTTTATTTTTGTATTCAAAAATCTATGATGCACAATTTTCCAATCTTCTTCTTCTTTCTCAAGAATCAAATCTAATGTAAAAGCAAATCTATAATCATTCTCAGTTAAACTACATATAGCATCCGATAATACAGTGGGCAACATCGGCCTTTTCCTATCCGGCAAATAAATCGTAGATATTCTTTCTGAAAAACTATTCCACAATCCTAATAAACCAAACCAAAAGCTAACATTAGAAATGTATATACTCAAAACCGCTTTGTCTCTATTTATAACTATACCAAAAGCATCATCAAAATCCTTACTCGTCGTAGGGTCAATTGTGTATATTTCATTAATAGTTCTATCTTCAAAATCTACAAATGTATCCATATGTTTTATATGTTGTTCTTCTGTAAACATTCTAAGTTTCCTTTTCGTATCTTTATTGAATTTCTGTATAGAAGCATATAAACTTTTACAATATAATTGGTATTCGTAAAAACTATATAATATACTAACATCGCCCAAATTATTTGTAAGTCTTCCAGAGGGATGTTTTCCATCCCAACTATGAAATTTGAAAGTTACATATTTATTATGTCTTGTTTTCTCGAAAAATGTCTTATTAGCATATGGAATTACGAATATAGGCAATCTTCTATCATCTGGAATGCATTTATAATAAAATTTATCTTTAGATTTTCCATAAGTCTTATTATTTTCCAAAACCAATACACCAGGTATATTTTTCATGGACCTTACAGATGAATGTAATATTTTCATTACAGTAGGACAAGTTTTATCCGCAGCTATTATATCCTGATTGAATAATTTATTGAATACTGGATTTATTTTCGGTTGATATTCTGACTCTTTCATTGTTTTTAAATCCAAATAGCAATATTTTGTATATTGTCCATCTTCTACGTTTAATTTGTATTGTTGCATTTTTGACTGTTCTTCTTCACGCACTACGTACTCCATTTCATATATTTATACATTTGTCTATAAATATATTTTAATTCAATTTTATTGTTTAAACATAAATCCTGCCCATAAAAGACCAAATGTATACAAGGGCAATACAGGTAATAATTTCCAAAATCTTTCAGGGTGATTTATTTCATTATAAGTCAATATACTGGCCACGATAATACGATGACCGCCGTACCATATTTTTTGAACTATTTTCCATCTTTTTAATTTTTCACCACCAGGATCCGTTTTCAAATAATGATAAACAAAATAAGTCGGAATATTGCTTAATTCGCCAACTCCAAGAACATTAAACCAATTATATTTCAATGGAGACAAACTCATATAATATAAACAAGCAATATGATGGTAATAATATAATAAATTCATTAAGTTAATTTTTCTATTCTTAAATAAATAAAGCATATCAAATAAAAAATATCCACCACTATTCATTATCATAATAGTTGGTGTTCCAAATAACCATATAATACTTGCCGTTGTCGCATGGCTCATTGCCGTATAATTCATAGCCAATTTTTTTGTAGTATATTTTTCCAATACGTAATTTAATACTTTATATGATATTAATCCTATTATTGTTTTTTCCATTATTAAAAAAATAACAATACCTTTAAATCTGTTTAAAAAATATTTTATACATTAAATTATATGTACAACTTAATAACTACAACTGGAGTAACTGCTTTTTTATATCCATACTTATATTATAATTCTAAACGCGGTTTCATAATTTTTATTAATGGTATATTATATCACTGTACGGGTAATACAATATTAAAATATTACGATATAACTTGGAATTCTTTTATTACATTATATACCATATATTATTACAATACCGCAAGAAAATATGGTGTTGCAGGATTTTTTTTTTGGATATTAAACAATTGGTTATATAATAATAATCATATTAATAAAACCAACGCATCTATTATCCATGTAGTAGGTACACAATGGATTTTATTAATAGGATTACTAAAATCATTAAAAGATAAAAAATTAATTAAAAATATTTAAAGATTGCCTTTTTTAAATATTAATGAATATTATAAATACAATTAGTATTTTACTTTTTGTTTATCCTGTATACAAATATAATTCGTATAGAGCATTAATAGTTTTATTAAATGGATTGATATTTCATGGTTATATGCCTAATAATAAATATATGCTTTATTTTGATTGGACTTGTTGTGGAATAATATCTTTTTATTCCGCTTATAAAGTACCCCATACATTTAAAATTGGACTTTTATTCTCTTTACTTACTATTATTAATACTTTATCTTGGCGTTATAAATATCAAAAAAATACAAATCTATGCAATTTTTTACACATTTTCTTCGCGCATTTACCATATATGATACTATTGTGTAAAATTCATAAACATCAAATAAAAGATAACATATAATTCATTAAATATTTATCACCCGTAGTATAACGGAACGCAATTTTTTCCATATGTAACATTTCTATTGCCCGTCTTATATTAATAAAATTAAATATCATTTCATAAAATACTTGGCTAAAACTTGTTACACAAGTCCAGTTACTACTACTTAATACACTGGAACAAACCAAGCAACAGTTTTTTGGCGCTTCCAAATACGTCTTATATTTTATAAATAAATTACTATAATAGTAACGTATTAAATTTTTATCTTTGAAAATTATTTTTGGAGGTTTAAATGGATATTCTTCCATATCCGTTATTTTCATATTCAAAAAATTATTTGTTTTTTCAAAAAGAAATGTTATTGGATATTCAAAACACGACAATTGATTTTTGGGGTCATAATTATGTTGATAATCATAATTTAATAAAAAATCATTTATCTCCGTTTTCATAACATATACCTTATACCCTAATACATTGTATTCTGAAGGTATTTTATTTACCTCTTTTCTAAAACGCCTATACAATATTCTTGGTTTTTGCCCCATTTCTTCCATCCTCGTTATATTACTCTAATGCTATTTCTTTTTTAACTTCTTGTTGTACAATCTTTTGTAACGCCTTCTTTTTGCCCAATGGTCTTAATACAAGTTCCGGTCTAACAGGTTGAACCTCCTTCTTTTTTAAATAATTATTCGTCTCGTTTAATTTTGCAACTATATTATGTTTTATATTTTGACCTTGTAATACAGTCATACCTATTTCCGGTAGTATCGCTAATGTATTCATTATTGTTTGGTAACTCATAGAACATACACTCGGTGTCCCCATAAATTTCATACTATAAAACCAATATGGAGGTATAACTATTATTGTTCCTGATTGTATAGTAATATCTAACGATTTTACTTTATCGAAATCTCTCTGATATTTCTCCTGAACATTCCACGGATTAACAGGAGACCTAAATTCATAATTATCATAATCTTTTTCCACAAACAAATACCTTTTATTATATGGAGGTATCAATTTTATATCCACCTGACCACCAGTAACATAAAAATAATTTCTATGATTTAAATTGTATCTTAATGGTGTATACGAACCATTTGAACCAGATAAAAAATCATATTCACATTTAGAAACCATTGGCGGTCTTAAAAAAGAATCATTGTAGGCAAACGTCTTTCTTACACCAGTTTCTTCTAAAAAATCATTATTATTTTCCGTTATATATTTAGAATTATTATCACCATCAAAAACTGCTCTTACCTCCTTTGTTATAAATGGTAAATGCAATTCGGTATTTTCATCAAAATTCTTAATATCCCTGAGTTTTAAATCAAAAGCCCCATATTTATGTTCTAACATATCAAAATTTATATTTGTCGTAATATCATCATTATTATAATCAAATATTACTGGTTGTTTTAAACCACAAATCTCCTCCAGTTTATCTTTAGAAGGTCTCTCTATTGTATATACTTCTAAATCATTACTCACATTTAAATGATGCGTAATATGTAAATATAAAAACAATACTACACAAAAAATTACAACACTAAACAGTTCTTTCATAATTAATATTATTTTAGATATGAAATATTTATTTTTTCCGTAATTAATATATATATGAGTGAATGTTGTCATGAAATGCATATTACTAAAAGTAAATTCATAATTCTGTTTAATTATAGAAAAAGTGCTAAAACTGTCCTTATAGAATCTTATATTAATAATGGAACAGTAGATGAAAAAACAGATACATTGGGAATATCACATTTATTAGAACACGTTTGTGTTGATGGATGGAAAGGTTGTAAGAATAAATCTTGTAGCAAACATTTTAAACCACAAGGTGCCATTATTAATGCATCTACTGGACAAACATATATTAACTATTGGATTAAAGGTCTCCCCGAATTTACATCCGAAATGCTCGATTATATTCTTGCCATTTCTACAAATCCTGATGTTGATGTAACACGATTAAAAAAAGAAAAAATTGCTGTTGAAAATGAATTAAAAATTCATGAACAACATCCTCAAATTGGTTTATATAGTGTATTAAACCATATGTTATTTCTTCCTGAAGGATTACAAGAACAAGATAATATAAAGGCACAAATTGATTTACTTCCTAAATTAACCCCTAAAATGTTAAGAACTTGGGCCAAAGATTATTATGGTTCTGGTAATACTGTTATTTCTATAACGGGTAATTTTAATAGAACAAAATTATTAAAAAGAATCAAAAAAAAATTACAAAAAGAACCCCAACCCCGAATAAGACCTTATTACAAAAATATTTTTAAAGCTGGAATTGATGTTCAATATCATCAAAATAAACATATTGATAATTCTACCATTTTCTTCGCTTTTTGGTCTCCACTTTTTTTCAAAGACAAAGAAATATACTTTATTGAACTATTTAAGGAACTTATCAATACAGGAACAACGTCATTATTATTCGATAGATTGAGAGAACAAAAAAATCTTATTTATAATATCCAATTGGATAATTATACTATGCCTTACGGGTCTTATTTATTAATTGAAATATCTTGTAAAAATAAACACATCAAAGAGGTAGTCACCGAAACACTTAAACTTCTCAAAAAATTAGCAGGTAATAAATTCACAAAAAAAGATTTTGATGCTGTTAAAAGAAGTTATAGAATAGGTTACCATCAAGACGCTAAAAATAATGATTATTATTCCACTCACTATGCTGAACAATATATAAATCAATTGTTTAATCTAACCGAAAACACACAAATAGTAAGCCCAAAACAAGTTTTAGAAAGCATAAAAAAAGTAAGAAAACAAGAATTTGCCGCCTTCATCAACAAATTAATCCTATTTTCTAATTTAAAAGTTGCTTATCAAGGTAAAAAAGAAGAACCCGGATTATTAGATTTGGTTACAAAACTAATTGATTAAATTGTATTTCACTAATACTTATTCATCATCTACTTTTGGCGCCAAATAAAATCCCAAATAATTTCTCTTTTTTATTTCCTCGTCATCTTCATCGTCTCCAATACATTGTTTTGTATTACTATTATCCATCCAATGACTCATATCATATACCATCTTTAAAGGAACGCCATCTTTTAAATGAATACATACATTCTTGTTTATTTTCGCAAACTTACTATATAATAAACAATATTTTAAGGAATATTTATGTTTTATTACAGTATCTTCAGTAACAGCATATTCCACAATGTCTTCCTCTTTCATTCTTACTCTCATACCAGAAGGTTGCCCACCCATGTCACACGTATTTATATAAATGTAATCATCAGTCCCTAATTCTATATCAATACTTTCACCAAATAATTCGCCTTCAGCCATTAAATTATTAAATTCTTTAGAACTCATTGTTATATCCGCATCATATTCTACATCGGGTATCTCCATCAATTCCACATCTATATCCATTAATCTCATTTCAAACATTTTATCGTGACCCATTCCTTCAAATTTAATTATTAAATTTTCTGTTGAATTTTCCATATATGAAAATTCTACATATTGTCCCGCACTATAACAACTCATAATTCTCGATAATATTTCACAATTAATTCCTATATCATAATGAAATTTTTCAGAACCCTTCCAGTCATCAAACCAAGCCTTCTCCAATTTCAATTCAAATAATCCAACATGTGATGCATCCATTCCCTGAATGTATAATCCAAGCTCACATAACCCGATATTAACATCTGTTACTAATTGTTTCATATGTTTCATGATTGCTATAAATTTTGTAATTTTATCCTTTTGATGTATGGTAAACTTCATTTTATTTATATATTAAAATGAACTTTAAATCAATTTTATTTATGCTTCACCCGCCTCAACTTGTGCTATCGCTTGGGCAACTACGTCCTTTATAGTTCCTTCATTCATCTCATCCTCCTGTTCTGTAGCCTCTTCAATATTTAATGTTATTTGAGAAGGTTTTTTTACCGGTTCGTGTTGAGTTGTTTTTCCCGATTCTCCTAATTTATCCTGCAGTTCTTCTAATTTTAGTTTTAATTCCAAAACTTCGTCTTTTAATCCCATCACCACACGTTGAACTTCCACATCGTGTCTACTTTGCAATTGCGTCCATAATGAATCCTTTAAATCTTCTATCATTCTATCATCTAATGAATTCATTCGCGCGCAACCGTTCTGTATCATATCCAAATGTTCCATTCGCAATGATAATGTTTCTAACGTATTTAATCTAATTTCGTGTCTTGTTATTAATCTCATCGCTTGGTTAGGCGCTGTTTTTTCTACCTCCTCTAACCGTGCATTCTTAATCGCTAAGGCATCCAGATCATTCATTTGATTTTGCGTACCCAATTTATTATCCATAACCCTTACTGTCGCCGTCGAATTATTTAATGGCAAAACATTATTCTGCGAAACTACTGAATTCTGTTGATTCATCGAATTCTGTTGATTCATCGAATTCTGTTGTGTGATTATATTTGGGTTATATGTTGGTGCTGGACCACCACTTACGACGTTGCCGTTCCAACTCATAGTTGCGTATTGACTCACATTTGGTGAACTCCCAGGTCTATCTCTTCCAACTTTACAAGTTGATTGTCCCGGTCTCAAACCAGTTCCTTTTAGTCTTCTATCAAATCTACTCATATATTCCTAAATAATATTTTTTATTATAGTTATGCACGCATTCTCATATTTATTTTTTTGCGAAAAATATAATCCTCTATTTCAAAATCTTCCATCTTATAATCGTCTATTTCATCTTTTCTATTTTTAATTTCTAATAGAGGATATAAATATGGCTCCTCTTCCAGTTGTCCCTTCAATGCATCTATATGTTCTTCATAAATATGCGCATTGCCTATAAAATGTATAAATTCTGTCGCCTTTAAACCACAATGATGAGCCAATATATGTGTTAAAAACGAATAACTAGCAATATTAAATGGCAATCCTAACCCTACATCGGCGCTTCGTTGATATAATGTACATATTAGTTTATCTTCATCTACAACATGAAATTGCGATAATACATGACACGGGGGTAAAGCCATCTTGTCCAATTGACAAGGATTCCACGCCGATAATATCATCCTTCTCGAATTTCTTTTATTTTTATCACTTAAGGTATTTACAATATTTTGTAATTGATCCACGCCATAAGCATTATAAGTCATTTCACAATCCAAATATGCCGCGTTAAAAGACCTCCATTGATGTCCATAAATTGGACCCAAATCATCAATCGTATTATCGTGTAATCCGCGAGAATCTAAAAACTCTCTTGTACCGTTATCGTTCCATATATTTACACCCTGTTCTCGTAACAAACTATTATCTGTTTCTCCCTTCATAAACCATAATAATTCCTTTAAACACGTTTTCCACGCCATTTTTTTTGTCGTCATTAAAGGTATTATTGGTTTATTGTTTCTATCCTCGTCGTATAATTGAAATCGCATCGCTCCTCCTATGTGCGTTAAAACATTCCCGTTCCGACCTTTTTCTTTGTACCCATGTTTTAATATATGTTCCACCAATTCTAAGTATTGCTTTTCGGGGTGTTTAATCCTGGATATATTGCGTAAAGTAAACATTTATTTAGCAATAATAAATTAGCTTTAAATTTTATCTAAATATATATTATAATGCCAAAATCAAGAAGTAGAAGAAGATCGCGCAGAACGCGCAGAAGAAAACGGGGGGGAATTAAATTCGGGATGCCGAAGGTTCCATTGGCCTTACGGCAAGCAGGAAGTCCTATTTTAGGATTAGTTGCAAGATACATCAGGGATATAATTAAACCAGGTACCGCAATGCCCAAAACAAGACAATTAATGTTAGATTCGTTTGTTTATGCCGCATTATTAGCAAATAAGAAACAAGCTGGTGCAACAGATTTTGCTAATATTCCACAACCTAAATATGGTACTCATTATTTAACAGGTGCACCAGTTAAAGGAGGCAGTGGGGAAACGGAGGCAATCAAAGCAGCAGCAACAACTGGAGCCGCAGTGGGGGGTCGTCGTAGAAGATCTCGCAAGAGAAGAAGAAAATCACGTAGAAAATCAAAAAGAAAAAAATCACGTAGAAGACGCAAAAAAAGTCGCCGTAGAAGACGCCGTTAATTTTAGTGTATATATATCTTAAATTATTTACAATATATATATGCCCAATAGAAGAACCAAAAATCTAAGAAAAAAAAAGAAAAAATCTCGCAAAAGAAAAGGGGGAAAACTAAGTTACGATGATGTTTTGGAGGAAAGTAATAAAAAACAAAAAAATAAACAAAGTGTAAGAGATAATGCTGAAAAAGATTTTAATGAAGGACCAGCTAATATACCAATTAACACGCATATACCATTTCATTTAGGCAAAAAAATAAGCGAAGGAGATTGGGAAGGTGACGGATATTACCACGATACAGGGGGAAAAAAAGGATATTGTTACAAGTCTGACGGCACCGATAATCCAAGTCAGAAGAAAAATAAAGAAAAAATGACAAAGTTCGCCAATGTAGGAAATGAAGATGGTCAGTTTTGTTGTGGAATGGGTGAAGTAAAAGCCTACGACACCGAAGGGAAATTGATAAAAAAAAATGGTCAAGTTGTTATGATTCCAGCAGCAAAAATACCTAATATTTTAACAGGAAATTGTGATGAGCCTATAAATTTTACAAACACTCTATGTTCTGGTGGAGAAGTTTATGTTAAACAGCATAATAAAGCATTATGTTGCCCACTCGGTCAGACTCCAGATATTATTAATGGTAAATGTCGAGAAGATTTAACTAATAAAGATCCCGAAGTAGTTGCTAAAAGGGTTAAGAGAATAGCTGACGCAACTGGTGTTACAAGACTGGCCTCGACAGCAGTTAAAGGGGCAACCATTGTTGCTGCTGGGGGTATTGGGGCTTGTTTTGTTTTCCCACCCTGTGCTATTGTTTTAACAATCGCAATTTGTATAGGCATGGGTATGAGCGCAATGAAAATTAAAAATTTCGTACAAGACAAAAATAAATTAAATGAAATTGTGGATAATAGCCACGAATTATTATCCAAATTAGCCGAAATACAAGCAAACGTCAATGATAAATATAAAAAAGAAGATTCCATTAGAGCCTCTGGTTTACTTGCACGAATAAGAGATTGTTCAAAAAAACTTGTAAAACAACCTTCTGATGTAGGCGACGAGTATATGGCTCAATTGGTTGGAAAAGTACCAAAAATGAAAAAAATATTTAGTAAAAAAGGAATGATCGGAAAAAAAATAACGGCCTACCAAAAAGTTATTTACGATGACCATAAAGGTACAAGGGGGGCAGAATTAGAAAACAAAACAGGTTTAATCGTGGGGTCAATAACCGCTTGTTGTAATGAAAATGGAGACCCTGTAGAATGTGGTAAAAATACGCACGTTAAAGTTACATATGTTCCTCGCCCCGATAATTTAACACAAACAATGACTGGAACAGTTGGTAAAAACGCAAATAATGTTCGTTTAATTGCTGCTTGGGATGATACACTTGAACATGGGGATAAACTTAAAAATTTAAAAGCAAAGGAAACATTGAAAGCCGCCGAGTACGATGAATTATTAAAGCTATCACCAGCCAAAGGGAAAGATAAAATTTTGGATAAAAGTGTGCTCAGTTCGCGCGCAGGAAAAGGTTTTACAAAAGTTCTAAAACAAATGTTTGCTGGGAGAAAAACGGTTCGTGAGTATAATAATGCTATGAATGAGATAAAAGCTTTAATCGATGAAATTGATAAAACTGAAGGAGCAGCCAAGGAAGAAATTGAAAAAACACGAGAAAAAGTTAAAGCAATGTTTAAAAAAGCAGTAACAAAAATTAAAGCTTTAAGTGGTTTGGGAGCGTTCGGCAAAAATGCAAAATGGAAACAAGAACCGTTGGTTGAACGTATTGCGCAAAAATATCCCATAACTTTCAATCAAGCGAGCGATTTTGATATAGCTTGTAGTAAATTTGCGAAACAATCACCAAAACCAACTAGCGCAACAGGGGGAAAACGCCGTAAAAGTCGCAAGAAAAGACTTAGAAAATCCCGACGTAAAAGTCGCAACAAAAGAAGGAAAAAAAGTCGCCACAAAAGAAGAAAAAAAAGTCGGCGTAGAAGACGTCGTTAATTTAGCATTTATATGATTTTTAATATCTAATTATAAATCATATGGAAAGTGTAACTGATAGTATGAGTCAATCGGCCGGTGTATCTGGAAAAGGATTTATAAATCACGTATTTAATTTTAATACAGAAACAAAGACCGAATTAATGAATTTAGCACAATATTTAGCCCTGGTTTTATTACCATTAACCTTTTTAAATAATTTTGTGGAAACTATTATACCAAAAGTTGATGAAAGTAGGGGGACTCTTGAAATTTTATTTGAAGTTTTGGGTCATTTAAACCTACTTCTTTTATCTGTATTCTTAGTTGATAGAATTGTTCAATATGTACCTTCTTATTCGGGAAAAGAAATGAACTCAATTAGTTTAGCAACTTTAGTAATTGTATTTGTAATGTTTACCACTAAAACAAGAGTTAAATTAGATCTCTTATACACAAGATTAAGTAAATCTTGGAATGGCGAGTCGGCAGAAAATAAAAAACAACCCAACGGTAAAGGTGGACCAGTTCAACAAAAACCACAAGTAACCGTTTCACAACCCATAACTGGTATGCCTAACCCAATTTCTACACCTCCGCCTTCAAAACCAGATTTAATGGCACATCACCAACAAATGACCCCACAACAACCCGATATCGCAATGGGATTAAACGCTAATCCCGGCGCCGCAAATAACTTATATAATAATCAAGGTTTCGGAGGAATGCAAGGAGCAGCATCTCCAGGTGTCCAGGAACCAATGGCTGCTAATGGAGCTTTCGGTGGAGCTTTCGGTTCCGCATTTTAACCTACATATCTCTAAATACATATTTAAATATATTTAAAGATACATCAACGTATCATAAGATATTTAATATGTATAATTGGATCATCATCGTAGGTGGAATTTTCGCATTTTTTGCTGCTATGGGTATCGGTGCTAATGATGTCGCTAACGCATACGCAACGTCTGTAGGCTCTAAAGCACTAACAGTGAAACAAGCAGTAGTATTGGCTACTATATTTGAAACAGCAGGTGCTGTATTAATGGGGTCACACGTGACTAACACTATAAGAAAGGGTATAGCCGATTATAAATGTTTTGAAGAGCAACCCGAACTGTTAATGTATGGTTGCATGTGGGTTGTATTGGCTGTAGGTCTTTGGTTATTTTTAGCCAGTTATTTAGAAATGCCTGTTTCTACTACACATTCTTGTGTAGGAGGAATGATAGGTATGGCTATCGCATTAAAAGGAACTGGATGTGTTATTTGGTATAAACCAGTAACAACATTTCCATATGTAGGTGGAGTAAGCGGTATTATACTTTCATGGTTTTTATCGCCTTTATTCTCTGCTATATTTGCTGCCGGATTATTTTATGTTTTAAGAATATTTGTATTAAGACACGAATTTGAAACTAACAGAATTAATTGGACTTATCCTTTATTAATAGGAACTACCATGACCATTAATACCTTCTTTATTATTTATAAAGGGGCAAAAGGATTAGGATTAGATAAAACGCCAGTAGGAGTAGCAATAGGAACAGCTTTCGGTGTTGGTGCTTTTTCCGCTATAGCAACAATTCCATTTGTTCCACGAATTAAAAAGTTTGTTACTGATAAATTCAATAATGAAGGTAATGAAATTGAAATGAGTCATATAGAAAAAACTATTGAAAATGATATGAATAATAATAAAAATACATTAAATATTCAATCGAATAAAGAATTTGAAAGGATTGTTGATTTACACGAAAATGCTGAAAAATTTAATGAAAAAACAGAATATACTTTCCGTTATTTACAAATTTTTACAGCCATATGTGATTCATTTAGTCACGGCGCCAATGATGTTGCTAATGCTATCGGACCATTTGCTGCTATGTGGGCTATACACAACTCGCAAGATTTAAATAAAAAAAATGATATGGATGCTGATGCTTATTGGATCTTAGGTCTCGGTGGTATTGGTATCTCTCTTGGGTTATTATTATATGGATACAGAATAATGCACGCAATAGGAACCAAATTAATTAAAATAACTCCTTCAAGAGGTGTTGCTATTGAATTGGCGTCCGCACTTGTTATTATCGCTGGTAGTCGTCTTAAAATTCCTTTATCTACAACACATTGTCAAGTTGGTGCTACTGTGGGTGTTGGCGCACTTGAAAATCCAAAAACTTGTTCCGGTATCAATTGTAAAGTATTTATAAAAACGGCATTAGGATGGATTATAACTTGTATTATTGTTGGCATTACTGCTGGTGTATTAACAGCACAAGGGGCATACGCTCCAGCTATATATAATTATTGTCCTGGAAATACAACTGTTTAATATATTAATTATTTTTGTAATTAATATATGGTGAATAAAAAAGCTATCTCCACTCTTCATTTATTTTAAATTACAACAAACCCCCCTTAAATACAGACTCGTCCCAAGTATCCCAAACGCCTTTCTTCGCTATCAATTCGTCCATTTCATCCCAAATTTGGCTACACCGATCCCATCGCTTTTCATTGATAGTCCAAGCAAACCTATGACCCCTTCCCTTTTCCCAAAATTGTTCGCACCTTTTTTCAATACCGGCGGTCTCTTTGTCTCCTACGCTTTGCCAGTAATTGACGTTCTTAAAGGGTTCAATTTCCTTAATTTGTGTTGTTCCCCAACTCACGCGCTTCCCATTCTTCTTTTTCAGTTTAGGTCGCACATCGTCGGTATGGGTAGTCGTTGCCTCTTCCTTAATTGTATGAATACGATGGTTGAAGACGTTCTCTTCAGTCATTCTATCAAATTCTAAGTCAGCAAGTGTAAGGGGTGAAGGATGATTATGTAGAGTAGCCATCATGTTTTTTAGTTAGATTTTAATTTCAATAGTCGGAGCAAGGTAATTGGTTGTGATTAAATAACATACATGGTCTAAAAACAATTCAATTTTTCAATTTTGACAAGGTACCTTGACCCCACGCACTAATTATATTTTTAATTTATTTAAAATAATATGTTTATATTAAATAAATGAATGAACCAAAAGAATTAACAAGACAAACATCATTCGACGTCATACGTGATGATGGTGAAAAACTATTAAACAATAATGAATTCTTTAAAGACTTATCCGAAATAATGGAAAATGAACTTTTTAGAAAGTTCTTTCAAAAATATTTTTATAATTCTACCGAATCCAAAATAACTCTCATTTATATGACTTTATACAATGAATTCAAAACTAAATGGAAAGAATTAAACGATGCTGAACTTGATAAACGCATCAACGTATTCTTATTATGGAGAATCATGAAAGATAGAAAAACTAATAAATTCGCCATTGAAACGGTTATGAATAAAATGGAAAATCCAAATAATACTGATATTTTCAATGAATTGAAGGAGTTTATTCACATAAGCGAGAATACCTTAAAACTTAAAAATTAATCTATCTGTTCTTCTACTTTCAAATCATCCATTGCATCTTTTAACATTATATCTTTTGATATTTTCTTTTTAACTTCTTTCACATTCTTATCCATCTTATGTTTATCACCACAACCATACATTATTTTTTCCATAAATTTTGTATATTTGTTCTGTAATCTCTCATCGTCCATAAAATTTGGATGATTATCTTCCCATTCTTTTAAAGCCTGCAATTGTTTTATTTGAATTTGTCTAACTGATTTTTCCATCTCCTTATCTCCAGACTTCTGTGTCCATTCTTCTCCTTCTTTTATATAAAAATGTTGTCTTCTTTGATCGCTACAATGTATTGGTCTTTCTGTTGGTTCCAGGTTTTTCAATTGTTTTGTTATAATATTTGATAAACCCTCCGCACTTGTTGTTCTATCTTGAAACAATACATCTTCCAATTGAACTGTTATTTGGTTTACAAAATCAGTCAAATTCATAGCATCTTTACAGTGTTCATTCAAATATAAATTAACAGTTAGGTTTTTATTATTACAATTATTAAAATTATTTGTATTATTATTTGTTGTATTTCCCTTGGTTTTCAAAATATCAATTATTTGATCTTTGTGTTTCAATTCTTTTTCCAACATTTCAATTTTCAAGGCATTGATTTCAGCGTCTTTTTCTAAAATTTCGGTTTTTGGGTTTTTTATGTTATCATTTTTTTTGGGTAACATGGTAACATCAGTTACCATTTTCTCCCCAAATTCAACACTTTCATTTTCTATAACGAAACATTTCTTTTTATGACGTGATAAACCACTGCGATGTTTATAACCTTTTCCACAAGTATCGCAATAATATTCAACAGAATAGTTTTTTATGTTACCATGTTTTCCCTTCAAATGTTTTGCAGTCAATTTATGTCTTCTATAATCATTTTTATTAGAGCATTTAAAGTCACATTTTTTACAATAGTATTCTACCTTTTTTTTCCAAAGGAGTTTTTTGAGTTTTTTGTTATCATTTTCCATTTATATATGATAACATAAAAAAACTCCTAAATCCTTTTTATTATTAATAAATTAGTGCCTTTTTTTAAGTTCAGTCACAAAAATGAAAAATATATTTTCAAAAATTACCTACATCTACCGAGACAAGTTGAGGGTTGGAGGGTTTTAGGGCAAATGTTTGTGTTCAGAAATATAGAGATGCACATTTCATTCGACATTTGAAATGTGCATATTGAAAATCATGATGTAAAATAATTACACTATTTTGTCAAACCCTACTAAAAAAAAGACACTATAAAAAAACCAATTAAGACGTATTATCGTAACAAGCAGTTTTGCAACTTATAAAAATTTAGCGGGATTAAGGGATACGATTTGAACGAAAATCCGATCGTTACGACATTCAGTAACAAATATTTTTATAGCTAAAAAGTGTGGTAAGCATGCAGCGAGATTTTAGTGGTTGCAAGTTTTCTTATCATAATAAGTAATAGAAAAAAAAGTAGTAAAAAAAAGTTGCGTTATGCAGTCATTTTTCACGATTTCATTTTTTTCGCATTTTGTTATCATAAATCATAATAAAAAAGTTGAGTAGTAAAATATTTTTTTTTATGCAGTCATTTTTCACGATTTCATTTTTTTCGCATTTTGTTATCATAAATCATAATAAAAAAGTTGAGTAGTAAAATATTTTTTTTTATGCAGCGAAATTACATTTGAGATTGAACTCCATAAATTCCACGATATTCAAAAGATAGATTTGGAGTTTCAAAATGAGGGATTCTATCTCCAAGTTTATCGAAGGAGAACTCATAATTTTCAGGAGCCAAAACACCAATAATAACATCGCCGCAAACTCTATGTGGTATCCATACGTCTTCGGTAGACCGACCATTAATACTCGGATGATTTCCATCATATTTCATAATCCATTCGCCCCCGATTCTTCTATTTTCGTCGGGAAGAGGCTGGTCCGCTCTTATTTTATAAAATTTCAAGTCATATCTATAAGTCTTTTCCAATTCATCTTCTTGCCATTTAGTTTTACCCCCGGCATTTATTCGCAAATATTTATTTTTACAATTATATGGTAGATTTTGTCCTTCGCCTTTATTCCAATGTGCATTGTTCCATTGTTTTTCAGTCATATATTTGTATATAGTATTTGGTGACTCCGGTTCATCATTTACTCTGTTGATGGCTTCCATATATTCCCAAGACCATATATCGTCAATGGTTTTCCCTTCTTCGGCGAATGGCGATTCATCAATGTCCATTGGTTCCGACTCATCTTGTTTCAATAATCCACCATTAATAGTAGTTTTACGATAGTTAGCTTTATCATTCATTTCGGTCATGTTTGTAGTTACAATAGAAGTCATATTTTACGTATCGAAATAATATAAAAACAAATCAATTTTATATTATTTGTAGTCCTTGTGAATAAAAAAATACCCTAATCGCCTGGTCCTTTTTATTTTTTATATTTTTTATTTTTTATATTATAATTAAATTAGAAATACTTACCATATAGACACAGCATACCATAAGCCGCGCGATGCTTTTCCCATTCATCTTTATCCATTTTATTCACCCAATTTTCCGCTTTCCCGGTCCAAACCAGGTTCAACTCTTTAAGGACTTCGTGATTGGGAGAACATTCATGTTTTGATTCTAATTCTAACCACCTATAAAACCCACCATCACTATTTTCCCAATCGTGCTTCCTTAAAGCCTTTTCGTATAGCTTTCTTGGGTCGCTTGGCTTTTTGGCGCGCACCTTAACATTTCCTACGGCGATTGCCTTTTTAAGGGATTTCTCAGCAGCTTTCTTTTCCCTTTCTAATTTCTTAGCAGCTCTTTCTGCCTTAATTTCAGCCTTACGCTTCATTCTGGCTTCATATGCTGGTCGCCTCTTATCCCACTTAGTTAAGCTCCTATACTTATCAGTACCAGCGGCGTGTCTTAAGGTATATAAACTACTTTTCTTCCAATCCGCACCTACACTCTTTTCACTCATAATATATACATCTCCACTATTAAGGTGAATATCAATGGATTTGCCTACGGGCATTCCATCCTTAAACCATTGCCATCTCATCGGATAGTTCCAACCGCCTATACTAAGGCATATAACAACTACTCTTTCAGTATCGCCATGGAACCCAATTCCCGTCTTTTTAAGGTCATAATAGCGATTGCCTTCAACTACATTAATTATTACTTTAGTCTTACTACCAATATCAATTAATCCTTTTGCTATATCATCACGTAGTCTTTCAACGGCGGAATTAAGGAACTTCATCTTTTTAAGGTCATAAATGGTTCCCTTACCTTCAAATACTGCTGGCTCCTGCTCTCTATCAGGCACAAAGCATAGATTAGTTCTTGCTCGCTTATTCATTCTTTTTCCTCGTACCTTAACTTCTTCGCCATCGACGATTTCTGTCCTATACTTATTTGGGTCCAAATACTCAGCATCCCATCTAATTGGTGCTATTTCCTTATAAATCTCAAGGTCGCTTTCATGGCCACCGTGCCAGTTAGCAATATAATTCCTTAAAAGTAACACTCTTGCTTGGTCATCTTCTTCCAAATCATTAACAGTATCGTTCAAACTCAACGCATTAAGGTCCAATACCGCGACGGGCCTGGTCCCATATTTATCCATAGCCAATTGTGTCTTGGCTTCAAAATAAGGGCCCAATCCCTCAATGTCGGCAGCAGTGAAGCCTTCGCCCTTAATTGGCATACGCCCAATTATCTCCATACCCCTATTATTCTCTCCACCGGGGGCACAAGTTAAGGACATTCGCTCAGCATTCATTAGCTCCTTGATTTCTTGATTACTTAAATTTTGCATGTTTTGTTTATTCTGGTTTTGTTGTACAATACTCGTCATATTAATGATTAAACTAATCTTGTAAAAAACATTTCAATTTTTCAAGATTAGTCACAAGGTACCCTTGTGAAATTAATATTAATATTGATATAAAAAACAGCATGTATTATTGGTATAAATATGTCGTCATTAGTTACAAATACAGAAGATATGGAATACAATTATCCAACTGAACCAGTTCCCAAAGAAGAAGCCATGTGTGGTCCGAAATCATGGAAAGAGAATAAAGAAAATTTTGAGGAAGACCCCGAATTGACCAGAATATATGAGGAAGGTCGCGAAGGTGATATCCCTGAAGCATTTGGAAAAGTATCACCAATTTCTGTTCTTCAAGAACATAGCCCTGTTCATTTTGGGTCATATCCTATAAATATCCAAACGGATATAAACTCTCGTATAGAAAGAAATACTATAAAAATTCCTAAGATTGGACCAGGAAAACCAATTAGATTGTCATTTGGAAATAGCGAATATATGTCTACCGATTTTGATCCAAACGATCCTGAAGATATAAAATATGCCTCAGGTAGTAATCTTACGCGCTCAGTAGCAATGGCACTTCAAGAAAATAAGTGTGGTATATGTCAGCAAGAATATTGTGCGGAACAGGCAGGGAAAGAATGGTATCCAATCTTTAACTGGAGATTTCTCCGTAAAAGTTGTTGGATAAGTTTATGCTTAAGATACCATGATTACATTGAAGATTTAGCAATGGAAAACACAACATTAAATTTTATAAATTTTGTCCAATTGGACGAAATAGGAATAGAATTTTAATTTTCAATTCCAAGAGACATTGAATCGTCGGGATTAATAACAATAATCTTATTTTTTAATTCAGACATAACATCGGTGTGATTATTCATAACATATCTTTGTTCATCCATTTGTCTTAATTGTGTTAATCTAACTATGGTTTCAATAGGAATAATGCGATTGTTTCGCCTTCTATTTCTATTTACAATTGTTTCGCGTTCAACAAAATCGAGTAATATATAATTTACAATATAAATTATGGAAATGAAAAATATTACAAGACAACCAAACATTAATAAGAATAAAGTAAATGAATTTAAAGTCATACATTTAGTGTAATATTATTTTTATATATAATTTAAAAATAATAAAGAATATAATTATATGACCGATTATAAAAAAAATGATTTACTACAGGCATTAGAAAATGAAAGTAATTCATCAATAATGAACCTGAATAGTAGGAAAATAAAGAAACATAAGAATGATATATTACAAAAAATAATAAAAGATAGAGAAAAACTAAAACTTTTTCATAAAAAATTAAAATATTATCGCTATTGTGGGGAATTGTGTGATTTGCAAGACGGGCATTATATACGATGGATACCTTTGAAGGATCCTGATAAAATCAAATTAACATTGGGTGGATTTTATATAGATACCGAATTTTGTAATGGATGCTTGCAGATAATATGTAAAAATAGGAGGAGAAAAATAAAAGCAAAATTTGATGAGATATTAATATTTCAAAAAATTAGCAACCAAGAAGCAGTTATATTGAGTGTGTTGGACTATTTGGATAAAAATTAATTATATACGTAATTAATATATGAAACGCGGCGTGGTATTTGATATGGATAAATGTATAGGTTATTTTACACAAATAGCAAGGTATCAAGATATAATAGAAGAATTGACGCGACCATTAAAGGTTAATGAATATTTTGATTTATTTAATATGTTTCCGGAAATATTTAGACCAGGTATATTTAATGTGTTTAGATATTTGGCGAAGGAGAAAAAGAAAGGAAGACTGAATGTGATAATATATACAAATAATAATGGACCACCAAGTTGGGCAGCAAATATAAGAAAATATATAGAACATAAAATTAAAAAGAAATTATTCGATAGAACAATAAAAGGGTGGAAATATGATAAAAAGATAGTAGAAAAGAATAGAAGTGGTTATGCGAAAACATGGGAAGATTTACTGGACTGTACACAATTAAACAAACATGATAGAATAATATTTTTTGATGATAGAGATGAACATGATGGAATGAGGCATAAAAATGTAGATTATCAAGAAGTGAAACCATATAAGACGGATATAACCCACGAAGTTTTTGTGAAACGATTTATGAGGTCAAAGTTAAAAAATAAATTAGGTTATATCGAAGAATGTGTTTTAAAGAAGATGTGTGAAAGGTCGGGACATAAACCAAAAATGACGTCAATGAAATATTCAAATAATGATATAATGAAACCATTACGTGAATTTTTAAAAAAGAACAAAAATAAAACGAGGAGAAGAAGAGGAATTAAAAATAAGAAAACAAGAAGAAGAAGAGGAGGCGTCGAACAGTGTTATTATTGGTGTCCGAGTGGTCCAAAAAAGGGGGAGACATCATGGTATAAGGAAGAGTTATGGAAAAAGTGTAATGAGGAACCACACGAACTATGTGGAGAGGATTTATATTAATCCTTTTTAATATTTTTATTATTTCTGATTTTATAAATATTAAGCGAACGAGCACTGGCGTCAGTTGCTTTAATATATCTGGGCATCCAAAAATAAGGTATAATAGCTGGATCTACATTACCGTAATATTTTTGAAAAATAAGTCTATAATAAAGCTGTTCAAGTGTTGTAGGAACATTATGGGTGATATTTTGTTGTTGGACCAGCATATCAATAATTTCTTGGTCGTCGTCAGGATAATCATCACCAGAAAATATGGTTTCTTTTACGTGTTTTTTGATAATATCTGACCATGAATTAGTAGTCTTACTAACACCATCGCTGAAAGCCTCTTTAGTTCTCCATAAAACCTTTTCAGGAAGCAATCCAAAATCAAAAGCAGAACGCAATAAAAATTTTTCACAAAACCCTTGTTTGGAATGACATCTTTTTTCAACAGGAATAGATAAATATAAATCAACGAATTGTCTATCTAAGAAAGGTGTTCTGGCTTCAAGGCCGTGCGAAGAAATTGATTTATCAGATCTTAAAACATCATAATGAGAGATATCTTTTAATAATCTTCTACATTCTTTATCGAACAGTATAGGGTCTTTAATATAATGAAAGTAAAGGTAACCTCCTGTAATTTCGTCACTACCGTCACCATTAAAAATAACTTTAGCTTTACTATTATCTTTAATATATTTTGCAATCAACCAATTCCCAACACTGGCACGAATTGTAGTAGTATCATAAGATTCAACATCATAAATAACACGTTCGATAGCTTTTAAAAATATTTCAGGTTTAACAATAATAGAATGATGTTCAGAACCTATATGGTTCGCTACTTTTTGGGCGTATTTAATATCTTCAGAACCTTTAAACCCGATGGACCAAGTATGAAGCTTGCGACCAGTTAGTTGTTTATAGTATTTGCTAACTAATGCGGCGATTAGACTACTATCAAGACCACCCGATAATAAACAAGCTATTTCTCTTTCAGTAGTATCAAAAATTCTTTTTTTTACCGCATTATCAAGAGCAGTGAATATTTGTTCTTCCCAATTAAAATCGGAGTATGTTATTTGGAAAGCGTTTGGTGATGAGAATGAATAACTATTACGATAGCAATATTCTTCTATACCTGAAGTATTTTTGATAGAATATTTATAACAAACACCGGGCGGAAACTGTTTAACATTATTTGGAACCATATCAGCGTCTAATAATTTAGAAATACATTTAATATCTGAAGAAAATGTGATATTTTTATTAGATGTGAGTTCTGTTCCGTTAGAAACGAAAAGCGGTCGAACGCCATAAGTATCACGTGCGACATAAACAATACTTTTTTTATGGTCAATTAATACGAAGGCGAAAACCCCATCAATAAATTGTAAAGTTTGTCTAATACCATATTTGTTATACATATGTAATATTATTTCACAATCGGATGCGGTTTGTTGTTGAAATGTTGGGGACATTTTGTATAATTTTTTATAGTTATATATTTCGCCGTTACATATTAATGTACAGTTGTGTAATTTTAATGGTTGATTTGATTTAACATCAGAATAACCATTAATAGCCAATCTATGAAATCCCAAAACTGTATTATTTTCAATAGAGAATTCAAGAACGCTCGATTCAGGACCCCTTGCGGACCCCTTTTGAAAAGCCATTTCGACGATTTCTTTATCGTGAGTATTATTTAAAATAGAGAATATTCCACACATTTTAGTATAATATCTAACGGAATTTGATTTTAAATTAATTATTTAATTAATTAATAATATAATAATTAATATCTATGATTATTATATTATGAGTAAGTTTGAAGCATATTATTGTCAACAAGAGAGAACAACACAACTAAGTGATCGGATGTATAAAAGAAATTTAGCAGGCGGGTCTTTAGCACCACACATGATAGCTCGTTCAGTATCAACAAGATTGGAGACATTACCAATGATGGATTGTAGAAAAGTAGTTCCAACATTAATGGCGAATTATTCTACATATGATAGTATGGAAACATTTCACCCAGGTTCAAGCGCACCTTACAGTGGTTATTGTAATAATGTTGATATTGAAACGCATTTAAGAAACACTATACATCCATTGCAAAAAGCGGCACAATCAAAATTTATACCGGATAGTTCGAGTGATTTGTTTAACACAAAACATTTCAAACAAACGCACGGTGTTGACCCGAAAGATTTATTACAAAAACCAGAACAATTTAACGCATTTAACCCAAATAGATGTTTATTGGGAAAGAATTTATTTGATAATCATACAAGGCAACAAACAAAAGATGTAAAATTAAACTAAAATGTTAATTATATTATAACTAATTATAACATAATTATGGATGTATCTGCGAATCCTTTGGATTTAATATATTTTACAAATTCATTGTCTTATAAAAGAAAAAATAATATCAAGTACAAAGAAAATGACGAAGAATATATCAAAGATCTACAATTTTACAGAAAAAGGATACTACAAAAGACGAAGGACCTCTTGCGCAACAAAGGATGTGGTGAAGAAATAGATAAAATGTTTAAAATATATGCGAAAGAATTGATAAGAGATTTTAAATTTCTTGATAAGAAGGATATAATGCAAGAAGATTATCAAAATTTAGGGAAAAATGAGAATAAAAAAGTAAAAATGAATTTTGAACTTGAAGAACAAAATAAATTAATGATGCGTGAAAAAAATGGGAAAGAAAAAAGCACAATAGAATCTTATATTAATGTTAAAATTAAAAATAAGAATACATACAAGCCATATATACCACAGAAGAAGGTGATAAATATTACTGGCGATGATTTGAAAAATAAGGGTGTGAAAAATAAATCTAAGTAATATATAATAATGACGGATGTAGTGACGGATGTAGACAAAAAGTATTTCAAGGAACAAGAAAAAGAAAGAAAAAAATTAGAAGAAAAAAGAATAATAAGCAAAGGAAGACTTAGAACGAGAATATCTAATAGAACACATAATGCGAGTGATAATAAAAATAAAGCACAAGCGGAGCTTTTGGAACTGAAACAATCAAACAAAAAATATAAGGAAGAAATAGCAAAATTAACAGTACGTGCTACCAATCTGGATAACCAACGAACAGCAGCACAAAAACATAATAAGGAATGCAATAAAATAAGGAGAAAGCTTAATAACGAGAATAAAGAATTAAAAAAATTAACAGTGAAATCTGGAGAAAAATCGTCAGTAAATACAGGACGTCAAGCTTCAAGCCCGACCAACAAATACCAACAAGATATGGAAAGAGTAAATAGAATGCTGGACGAGAAGAATAGAATGGAAGAGTTCCGACGGGTAGAAGTCGAAAAAGACGCACGCGCGTTGAGGAGGAGTAGTAGTTCTCGTTCTGGTGGTAGAAAGAAAACAAGAAAACGAAGAAAAAGGAAAAAGAAAAAGACACGGAGAAGAAGAAGAAGAAAAGGTACAAAGAAAAAAAGAAAAAAAAGAATAAAGAATATAACGCGTAAGGATAAATGTGCTCCAAAAAAAACTGGCGAAACATTAGAATTTACTTGTTATACGAAGGCGTCGTTAAGACATATGAAAGATTTGTGGAATGCCCGTCATCCTGATGGTATGATAACATCTACAGATCCATATACGATATGGAAACAATTGGGCGATAATATGAGAAATACATGTAATAGAGAATCGTGTTGGATGAAACAACATTGGGCGAAAGAAAATCTGGACAAAAAAGTTAAAAAACATACGTTTGCGCCAACACAACCTAGTATATGGAAGAAAAAGCCAACAGAATGGCTAACAAGTATAGATATATTGAATGTTATGAGACAATATGAGGAGAAACATAATGATTTTGAATTTATAGGACCATCACCAATAGATTTTGATACACATAAAATGCATGGGGAATGTGTATGGGATGAATTATGTAAATTTTCTTTAAAAAAACAAAAAGATGAAAATAAAAAGAGGATAGGTATAATATTTAATTTAGATCCGCACGACAAACCAGGGAGTCACTGGGTGGCCTGCTTCATAGACATGTATAAAAAAGAAATATATTATTTTGATAGTTATGGTGATAGAACACCAAGTAAAATAAAAATATTTGTAAAAAGAGTAGCAAAAGAATCGAAGCATTTTGGGAAAAAATATAACTTCAAAGTTAATAAAAGAAGACATCAATATAGCGATAGCGAATGTGGGATGTATTGTCTTCATTTTATAATTGAAATGGCGAAAGGGTCATCATTTGAAAAATTTCAGAAAATAAGACATACGGATAAATTAATGAAAAAATTGCGAGGAATTTATTTTAATAAAATATGAATTTAAAATATAAACTTGTTTATTTACATATGGATAATGAAAATAAACAATTATTATTGGAAGTTATTGGTGAACAGTATAAACACTATAATATAAAACAAAACAATGGTTTTATGGGATTTTTTAACAATATATATAAATATTATCAAAGGAACCAAGGGGAATATAACAATATTCAAGAAATAAATAAGAAAGTTGTTCAAGAAAGTATGGGATTTATACAAAATAATGTAGTTCAATATGCTACGAATAGTAAAGCACAAGAAAGGAGTGATAATCTATCATTAAAACAGGTAGATGCGACAGATTTACGATACGTAAAGGATGATAAGTTTGATATGAAATTGAAAAAGAGAGAGGACGAGTTTTCGGGCTTGATGAATTCGGGAAAACCGAATGACATAGATTTTTCATTTAATGAAGAGGAGGAGTTGCCTGCAGCAGATTTAAATAAGTTATTAGGACAAACATTAGCTGATAGAGAAAAGGAATTGAAGAATGTACAAAGAAAATATAATAAGAATGGAATAGATGATGCCGCGAAATGGTTAAAATTAAATGAAGAAGAAAAGGAAAAAGGGAGGGAAAAACTAAAAAGTAAAAAGACGGTAAGTTTTAATATGGATGAATTACCACAGACGGATGATAAAACAGTATCAACATTATTATCAAAATTAAAACCAGTGGATACAAAATCAGGAGGTGTGATTGAATTGTTAAATACAATATTAAATAATCAGAAAGAAATATTGAATTTATTGAAAAGTAAAAAAATAGATGAAGTAGAGAAAAAGGTAGAAGAACTTATTCAGAAACCGAATGAGTTGGTCTCTTAGCATATCTTTTTAAATTTTTAGAACCGGGTTTATCGGGCAATAAGAAGCCTCGTTTTAAACTGGTATGAATATCAAATAAAGCACCTCCATCATTTGGAGATTCTTTATTATCATAATTAATTTGAAATTCTTGTCCATTGATTTCGATGGTGGCGTCAAAAGTTTTTTCAATACGGTCAATATTTTTTTTAAAATAGGAATCTTTTTGTTCATCGCGATAATATGGAACAGAAGAAAAACTTAAAGAAGCTGGGTCGCCGAAATTATAACACATAACTTGCTCTTTGGTTCTTTTATCAGAAAATAATTTACAATCAATAGAAGAACTTTTAATTTCATTTAAAATTTCAGTATTTAAATTTTTCTTTCTTGTACTAATTTCGTGAAGATATTGGTCAGTTGTGATGGGTTTATTGGTTACTTTACTTTTATCGGCATCTGATATTTCTGTTTCTGTAGATATTTGTGCGGTTTTTGTATTGTTTTTATCCAGTTGTGCTTCTGTGAAAGAAGTTAAATATAAATAAGCTTTAACATTTTTATCACCACCTTTCAAATCATTATGACTACAAATACGAACAGCACGACCAACGACTTGTTGATTTCTAACAGGATGCCAATAAGGTTCCATCATATGAACGTATCTGGTATTTTTAAGGTCAATACCTTCAGCGCCACTTTGAGTAATCATTAAAACCTTTATAAGCTGTCCGTAAAAGTTGTTAGGATAAATATCTTTTAACTGTTCCCTTAGAGTTCCGCACTCAGGGGGCAATAAGTCTAAATCACCATTATAAATAGCGCGAATAATTTCTTTTTCGTCGTCACTTTCGGTTCCAGTATAAAAGGCGAATATTTTAGATTCGGCACCTTCTTCTTTCGTGCATTCAAACATATCTTTGGTCATATTAAGTTTCCACAATCCATCTTGTTTTGCTATAGAAAATCTATGCCAACCATGAGCTTTTAACACAAGAGAAAAAATACCAATACCTTCCATATTTCTAAAATTAGAATACAATAAATGTAATCCTCTGTGACGACCATCTTTCATTTTTTTAAAAATTTCAAGGAATTTTGGACTGGTGTGTTTGAGATTTGCTTCTGTGAAATATTCTTTATTTGCTTCTAATTTTTCCCATGCTTCGGTTAATCTATTATGATAACCGCTGCCTTGTAATTTTTCAATATCTTCTTGTAATTTAGCTTCTTTTTCAAGGTCCACATCTTCTAACGCATTTTGACCCGATGTTATTTTTTCATTCATAAGTTTATCAAGCATAGTTTCATTAACTCCATTGGCGGATTTAACAGTAGGGAAAGGACGTTCAACATCATTGGGGAAAGCATAATTACAAACCATTCTTGACCAAGTTCTGTAATTACCACTTTCTTTATATACCTCGTTAAATTTATTAGCTTTTGCTTTACGTGTAGCCTTTTGTTTATCATCTTTCCTTTCGCGAATTCTAACTTTTTCATATTCTCCTAATTGATAATCGCTCATAGCGATAGATATATTTTGTATTTCATCGAATTCGGGCAATAGTGATTCAGAAGCACTTCTAAAATATGAGGTTAATCCTAAAATTCTTCTTTTTAATAAAATATTATTTTTCAATTTTAATGTATTTTTATCTATAAATTTAGATTCAAAATCTTTTTTCTTTTCAGGCAGTGCTGTGAATTTTTGTTTATCTATTTTTGAGCCAACTTTAATTCGTATATTAATTCTATTTAATAATGTTTCAATGTGTTTCATAAAGAAATCATCATTTATTTTACCTTGTTCGTTTAATGTAATGCCCTGATATTTACCATCTTTATTAGCACTTGAGAAAAACCCATAAGGATTTTTAGTAACGGTGAGGATTTTTGAATTGGTATTGTATTTTACGAAATCAATATACCCTGATTTTTTAAATTTATTTAAGATAAGATTTCTAACCTTTTCTTTACTTTTTTGATTCGTACGAAGAGTATCTAATTGGAACGTAAATGTAGTGATATTACCTCTTAACATATTATATAATACAGCAATTTCATTTGGATAATTAATGATTGGTGTTCCTGTTAAAAACACCATTCTACAATTATGCGCGTCCTTTAAATATTCATATAGTTTGGTTTTGATTGTAGGTGTTTTGGAATCCAATTGATTAACTATGGTGCTGACCATATTATGAACTTCATCTATAACAACAACTTTATTATCAAATGGATTTTTTCTTTTTAAAGGTCCGGATTCTCTTAATGCGAGACCTTCAAGCATAGCCATTTTTTGAGCGCTCATACCGTTATAGTTATAAAATGAATATTTTTGTTCTATCATAGCGTTTATTTGGTCATTTATACTTGCTTTATTACGAGTAGATAATTTAAAATAATTAGATTTTTTATTAACATTAACCAACCACGCTCCAGGAGGATTGTTTTTTTTGATATAATTAATGGAAATATTTAAGGCTTTGGACAAAGCCTCTTCCATTTCTTGAACGCCCTCAGTTTCTATAAATTGCCAATACTGATTTAATCTATACAAATCATCGCCGCATTTTTTCAATTCTTTTTTATAATTATTTTGTAAACTGGCTGGCGTTAAGATAATAACATTTCTGGTAGTTTTTAATCCTTCGGCGATGCCTATAGACCCACATGTTTTACCAGCACCAAGACCGTGATATAATAATAATCCTCTATAAGGACTATAAATAGACATATAATCTTTTATAATTTTTTGATGCGTTAATAAACCTTTAAACCCGCTTTTTAACGAATCGCAAGATAATGTTGTTTTATCTTGACCCATTACTTGGGAACGATATTCCGCAAAAATAGTGTTTATATAATTAGAGAATTTCTCTCTATTATTTAATACGTAAACCGATGGTTTAATATTATATACGTCTTTATCTTTCGGTAATCTATCTTTAATAGATAATCCGCCATCAGTTTGTATTTTAATATCATCCAAATGGACCGTTTCAAATACAGTTTCATCTTCTGGTTTTAATTGTTTTTTAGGAAGCACTACAGACTTAGCTAATTGAATTAAATTTTTCCCCTCTTTTGATATTTTTGCTGTTTTTGAAATTTTAGATGTGTTGGGCCCTTCTTTTATATTCTTGAAAACAGATACATTTACATCTTTTTCAGGTTTATAATTGCGATCGGATAACATATTGCGAAAATCATTTGGATTAAAATCTTTATCTTTTAAATTTTCTGTTATTTCAATTCCAACAGGTCTTAAAACGCGCACTTTTACTATGTCTCTTTCCACAGGAACTTCTTTTTTTTGTAATCTTTCTAAAATTGATTTTTTATTCATCTATAAAGAATAAATATAAAAAAAACTTTATATATTTATTCAAATGGAAGAAGTTCAAACACGACGACCTAAAAAAAGATCACCAAAAATTAATTCTTTGATGAAAGAGCGTGAAAATAGTCCAAAGAGACAATTAACACCCAAAAGTAAAACTAAAAAAATAGGTGATAAATCACCAATATTAACACATATTGAAAGAATAGTTATAGAGAAAGTAGATAACGATCCCGTTCCCCAATTTGAGCTTGTTTAAGGACCTACCAATGATTCATACGCAATTTTACAAGCGGCTTGTTCTGCCTTCTTTTTAATTTTATGTTTTGAATCTCCAAGAAATAACCAAATTTTATCATTGCCGTTAGCCATATAAATAACAATATCTTCTAAACAATTACCCAAATCTTTTAACGATAAAGAATCAGCTTTCGTTAATCCGTGTGAATGTTGTCCGATACATAAGAACACTCCCATATGATAACCATTATCTTCATCCCATTCACCGATTTCCATATAAATTGGGGTAACCTTAAATGCTTTTTGTAGAACAACTTGCAATCTATTTTTATAATTATCATTAATTTTGATTAATGCTGTCCAATCCACATGTTTTTCAAAAATATTTTCAACAAATGTTTGTGCTATTTGGAAACCAGGACCAGTAACAAATACGTTTTTAAACCATTCGCCTTCATCTTTAATTGTAATCTTGTTAAAATCTAAAAATAGAGCACCCAAAAATGATTCGAAAAGACAGCCTAATTTTTTAAGATTAGTTCTGGTCTTCTTCTCTTCAGCATTAGCAGACATTATGTAATAATGGTTTAACCCCATTTCATATGCCATTTTACCAATGGATTCGTTTTTAACAAGGGCAATTTTCTTTTCAGTCATAAAACCTTCATTTTCCTTGGGAAAGCGTCGATATAAATAATATTTTGTTATACATTCCAACACGCCATCACCAAGGAATTCTAACCTTTCATTGGATTTTGTTTTTAACGTCATACAATCATCTGGTCTATCCGCAATGATTACACCGTTTTCTTCATTCTCCAACTTAGGTCTTTTACAATATGATTTATGTATGAAAGCTCTTCTATACAAATTGAAATTATGAACTTTATCTGGTACGCCATATTTTCTCAAAATATCGCTTACTTGTTTTTCAGTAATTTCTTTGTTATTAGAATTATATGGATTGAAGATAAGTTCTTCATCTTCTTGATTGATGTCTCCATCATTGAGAATTTCTTTATCTATTTTTGCTACCGACATATTAATTTAATAATCATCAAATTTTTAAATCAATTTTAATTAATATTTAGATATATATATATGTCATTTTTAAGTGGTTTATTTTCAGGAAATACAGGTCCATCATACGAAAAAGAAGTAGTAGGTGCGTTTGGTAAAACCGTGGGTGCACTACAAAGAAAAGAGGAGGGAGACGAAAAAAAAAGACTAAGAGACGAAGAAGAAAAAGAAAGGGCAAGGGCAACAAGACATGACGATCTTGGAGGAAAATACGTATCCACCCCACAGGGTAAGATAGGTATTTCAACCCCGGGCGATCCCTCCGAGAGAGGAGGTGGTAAGAAAAGAAGAAAATCTCGCCGTAAGAAAAGAAGAAAATCTCGCCGTAAGAAAAGAAGAAAATCTCGCAGAAACCGAAATAAACACTTAGGAGGTGCCAAATGCAAATGTTGTTCTTGTTGTAAAAAAAGAAAGAAATCTCGCCGTCGCGTTAAGAAAAGACGTTAATTATTGATAATAATATTATTAATAATTATACACACTTTTTAGTTTCAGTATCAATTTGTTCATCCTCACTTTCACTCTCACTATCTGTTACCGGTGGTAAAGTTGAACGACAGGTTATTCTGTCCTCTTCTTGTTCAAATTTTTTATGAACCAAATACATAACACCACATAACACAGCCTCATTTGGAATATTAAAATAACATACGGTTAAAAAGGCGCTCCATACCTTTACAACGTCTTTCTTCCATAGTTCTTTTAAATCACTTCTCATATCATTAAATCCCTGTTGAACAGATTCAACGAGTAAGTTGCAAATAGGCGAATCCTTACATTTATTACATTTATCATAATAAGCCATATTAGTGCAGGGATAACCAAAACAGGTGTTGTCTTCTTCTTGGTGACCAACAATAAATTCATCATCTTCTTCTTCGGATACTACTACATCATCAAATCCATTTTTTTCAGGGGATTGAAGTTTTGGTGGTAATTCATCATCATCCATTTCGAAAATATTTTCTTCGATATTTTCTTCCATATTTTTATCTTCTTCTTGTTTTTTAGCCCACCACGCACTAAAATAACCATTATTATTTTCTTTTTTTATTTGAATCGGTTCGCTCATTATATTTATAACAAACAATTTATTTTTATATTTGTTTTCTAAATGATTTAAATATTCATTATTATAACTTACAAATGATAATAAATGTGGATTATCGCGAAAAGAATTTGTTAAAAAAATTAGAAACATTGAAAGAAAAAAACAAATTTAATAAAATTACAATTACAACATCAAATTTACCACTTGGAGATATAGTAGTATTGAATGATAAAAATGAAGAACAACTAATAATAGAAAGAAAATCTATAAGCGATTTAGCAGCTTCAATAAAAGATGGAAGATATGCAGAACAAAGTTTTCGTTTAAACAATTACAAATTACACAACCATAATATAGTGTATCTGATTGAGGGAGATATACAAAAATGGGATGCAACTAAAGGCAAATATACCAAAATTAAAGCAAAAACGTTATATGTGACTATGCATTGTTTGCAATATTATAAAGGGTTTTCGGTTGTTAAAGTGAATAATCTGAATGAAACGGCCGAATATGTTATGAGAGCGGTCGATAAAATGACGAGAGATAAAAAGATTTCTTATTATGATACATCAATGAATAACGTTAGTAATATAAAAGCTTATTGTGAAGTTGTTAATAAAGTAAAAAAGAAAAATATTAGACCAGAAAATATAGGCGAAATAATACTAAGTCAAATACCGGGAATAAGTTCCAAAACATCTTTAACAATAATGGAAAAGTTTGGTTCTTTATATAATTTGTTGGATCAATTAAAAAAAGATCCAAAATGTTTAAATGGAATAACTATAAAAACAACGAAAGGTGAGAGAAAGATATCAAATACAACGATAAGAAATATAAGTCAATATTTATTATATCAAAAATCAAACGTGATAAAAATAGATACATGATATTAATTATAATATGAATAATTAATATAATGGCTACAACGGGGACATTAATGACGGCAAAAAATATTTATGGTTTGGTGAACCCACCACCAGATCCATCTGGAAATGATCCATTAGTGCATCAAACAATCAATTCTGGTGCAACAAATTGGGGTTCTCATATTGATTTATCCAATGCGGCTGTTCGTGTAACTACTAATCAAACAATCGCAGGAGATAAAACATTTACAGGAACAGTTATAGCGCCTACACCAGTAGAAAGTGATAACACTACAAAAATAGCAACAACAGCTTTTGTGAAAACATGTACTTATAATTTAGTAGATGGTGCGCCAACTACTTTGAATACTTTGAATGAATTAGCAGCAGCAATTAATGATGATAATAATTTTCATACGACTATGACTACAGCGTTAGCGACTAAACATGCGTCTATAACATCAGGAGCACGATTAAACGCAAATTTGATAGGTGATAATGGAAATGTTAGTAATACTGAATATGGGTATTTAAATGGAGTAACAAGTGCGATACAAACACAGATGAATGGAAAGCAAAATATTATAGGATCATTTACAAGATTAAACGCAAATTTAATAGGTGATAATGGAAATGTTAGCAATACTGAATATGGGTATTTAAATGGAGTAACAAGTGCGATACAAACGCAAATAGATAGTAAACAGGCGACTATAACTGATGGTGATTTAACTATTGCGAGAACAACAGGATTACAATCCGCTTTAGATTTGAAATCAGATTTAGCAGGACCAACATTTACAGGTGCGCCAGCCGCACCTACGGCAACAGCGGGAACCAATACTACACAACTGGCCACTACGGAATTTGTAAAAACTGCCGTTGATAATTTGGTAGATAGTGCGCCAGGAGCTTTAGATACATTAAATGAATTAGCAGCAGCCATAGGTGATGATGCTAATTATGCTGCTACAGTAACAACAGCATTATCGGGAAAACACCCGTCCATTACAACATCCGCACGATTGAATGCTAATTTAATCCATGATGGAAGTGTAGATAATACGGAATTTGGATATTTAAATGGAGTAACAAGTGCGATACAAACGCAAATAGATAGTAAACAGGCGACTATAACTGATGGTGATTTAACAATAGCGAGAACAAGCGGATTACAAGCAGCATTAGATTCAAAACAAGCAACTATAACTGATGGTGATTTAACTATTGCGAGAACAAGTGGATTACAAGCGGCATTAGATGCGAAACAAGCTACAATAACGGATGCAAGTTTAACTATTGCGAGAACAAGTGGATTACAAGCGGCGTTAGATGCGAAACAAGCAACTATAACTGATGGTGATTTAACTATTGCGAGAACAAGTGGATTACAAGCAGCATTAGATTCAAAACAAGGTTCTATTACAACATTAGCACGATTAAATTCTAATTTAATCCATGATGGAAGTGTAGATAATACGGAATTTGGATATTTAAATGGTGTAACAAGTGCGATACAAACGCAAATAGATAGTAAACAAGCAACTATAACAGATGGTGATTTAACGATAGCGAGAACAACAGGATTACAAGCAGCATTAGATGCGAAACAAG
>Ga0315315_10000308_pt1 | contig 39232 bp, 35 predicted proteins | sample M140m3416metaG_FD_203699 | JGI IMG/M metagenome (GOLD analysis project Ga0315315, IMG submission 203699) | Ammonia-oxidizing marine archaeal communities from Monterey Bay, California, United States - M1 40m 3416 | ecosystem: Environmental > Aquatic > Marine > Intertidal zone | place: USA...
GATGTTGATCCGATATTTGAATTAGCTAATGAGTATGGATTAGCTATTCAAATTCATCCTTACGATGGAGAGAAAATGGTTGCTTTAAAAAACCAATATTGGAGATTTCATTTAGTTTGGATGATGGCACAATGTGCTGACACATTGCATCTTTTTACTCTTAGAGACTTGCCAAATATATATCCAAATCTAAGAACTAGTTTTGCGCATGGGGGAATGCTAGGAATCGCTAATTATGGAAGAAGAATACAAGGTTTTGATGGTCGCCCAGATCTTTTTGAAAAAATGCAAGACCCTAGAAAAACTTTAGGACACAAAAATTTATATTTTGACACATTAGTACATGATGCTCACACTTTAGAGCTGCTAAAAAAGCGTGTTGGGGCTAGCCAAATAATTATGGGGTTAGATGATCCTTTTCCATTAGGAGAGATGGAGGGTATAGGGACTTCATATCCAGGAAGAGTTTTAGACTATGCTGTAGAAATAGGAGTTTTAACAGAACAAGAAGGAAGTGATATATGGAATAAAAATGTATTAGATTGGCTAGGTAAAAAAGAAGACTTTATATAAATGAAAGCACTTATAGATACAGGATGCGAGAAACTAGAAGTAGACTTCTCTAAAGGAATGGATATTTCTATTCCACTTTATTTTAACGGAGAACAGCCCAATACTTATGGAGTAGATAAAGCAATGTCATCTCCTTATCAAGATGGGCAATTTATTGGAGACACTAGAAAAGGAGGTCCTTGTAATTTTGAAACGTACTCATTCACTCCACATTGCAATGGAACACATACAGAATGTATTGGTCATATTACAGATGAAAGAATTTCTATTTTATCTTCTTTGAAAGAGGAGTTTATTCCATCAACATTGATTTCAGTAACTCCAAAAAGCACGATTGAAAATTATACTCCTGTATTAAATAAAGAAGATTTAGTCATTACAAAAGAGGATTTGCAAATTCAACTAAAAGGAGTTAATGTTGAGTTATTAAAAGGAATTATTATACGAACACTTCCTAACTTTGAAGAAAAGAAAAGCAGAGATTATATGCAAGAAACACCTGCTTTTTTTAGTATAGATGCAATGGAGTATTTAGTTAGTTTAGGAGTACAGCATTTACTAGTCGACACTCCTTCAGTAGATAGACTATTTGATGATGGTCACTTGTCTGCACATAATATATTTTGGGAAACAAAAGGCAAACAGTTAAACATTAATTCCCAAAACAAAACCATAACAGAAATGATTTTTGTTCCTTCCGCCCTAGAAGATGGAGCATATCTATTAAATCTGCAAATTCCTGCATTTGTTTCAGATGCAGCACCAAGCAGGCCAATAATTTACAAGATAAATGAGTTATAAAAACACACTAGATTTCGCATTAAGTTTAGATGCAAAAGACAGGTTGAAAAATTACCGAAATGAGTTTCATATTCCCTTACAAAAAACTGGAGAAGAGCATATTTATATGTGTGGCAACTCACTCGGATTGCAGCCTAAACGAACATATGACTACTTAAATCAGGAGCTGGAAGATTGGGCAACTTTTGGAGTGGAAGGACACTTTCATGCCAAAAACCCTTGGATGCCTTATCATGAATTTTTAACAGAGAGTTATGCTAAAATTGTTGGATCTAAACCAACGGAAGTAGTTGCTATGAACACTCTAACAGTAAACCTGCATTTGATGCTGGTTACTTTTTATAAGCCTACAAAAAAAAGGCATAAAATAATTATAGAGGGAGATGCTTTTCCTTCTGATATTTATGCGGTAGAATCTCAGATAAAATTCCATGGTCTTTCTCCTGCAACTTCTTTAATAAAATTAAGACCAAGAGATGGTGAATCTGCAATTAGAATGGAAGATATTCAAACAATGATTGAGTGTGAAGGAGATGAAGTTTCACTTATTATGTTGGGAGGAGTGAACTACTACACGGGTCAGGTTTTTGACTTTGAAAATATTACAAAATTAGCGCATTCTAATGCAATAAATGTTGGTTTTGATTTGGCACATGCTGTAGGAAATATCAAACTTGAATTGCATAAATGGGGGGTTGATTTTGCAGTTTGGTGTTCTTATAAATATTTAAACTCTGGCCCTGGTTCTGTGGCTGCAGCTTTTGTGCATGAAAGGCATCATAGCACAAACCTGAATCGTTTTGCAGGTTGGTGGGGCCACGACAAAGAGGATAGATTTCAAATGCCAGATACTTTTAATCCAATACAATCAGCTGAGGGGTGGCAATTGAGTAATCCTCCAATTTTATCTTTAGCAGCTATTCGTGCGTCACTATCTATTTTTGATGAAGTTGGAATGGATGAGTTAGTTGCAAAATCTAAGCAATTAACAAACTACTTATTGTATTTATTGAATACAATTTGTACTGATAGAATAGAAATTATTACACCAGAAGAAAGAGGTTGTCAGCTTTCTATACGAGTTAAAAATGGCAATAAAAATTTGTTTGATTCAATTACAGAAAAAGGAGTAGTTGCGGATTGGAGAGAACCAGATGTAATTCGAGTTGCACCTGTTCCGCTTTATAATAGTTTTCAGGATGTATTTAATTTTTATGCTATCTTAAAAGAAGAATTATGAAGCAGAAGAATATTACAATTGTAGGGGCTGGATTAGCAGGTTCATTATGTGCTTTATATTTAACTAAAAGAGGGCACCATGTTACTATTTTTGAAAGAAGAAATGACTTGCGATCAGAGATTATTACCGCAGGTAAGTCTATCAATTTAGCACTTTCAGAAAGGGGTTTGACTGCATTAAAAAAAGCCGGTGTTGATACTGAAGTAATGCAAATTGCGATACCTATGGATAAACGAATTATGCATGATGATAAAGGTAATTTAACAGAGCAACTCTACGGAAATGATGGTCAGGCAATTTATTCTGTGTCAAGAGCACAATTAAATGTACTTATGATGAAATTGGCTGCAAAAAATGGAGCAAATCTTTATTTTAATGAGAAATGTGTAGAAGCTAATCTTGAGAAGGCAAGTATAGTTTTAGAAAACACTAATACAAATCAAAAGCAAACTGTCAAATCTGATTTAATAATTGGAGCTGATGGAGCGTTTTCAGCTATTAGGAGCCAAATGGTAGAACAATATTATCATGATTTTAATTATAATAAAATTGAACATGACTATAAAGAATTACATATTCCTGCAGGTAAAAAAGGAGCCTTTTTATTAGATAAGAACGCGCTGCATATTTGGCCAAGAGGGGAGTTTATGCTTATTGCATTAGCCAACTTGGATGGCAGTTTTACTTGCACATTATTTGCGCCTAAAAAAGGAGAAAAATCTTTTGAAGGTTTAAACTCTAAGTTAGAAGTAGAAAATTATTTCAGTACTATTTTCCCTGATTTTTTAAATTTGGTACCTGATTTATATGAACAGTGGATTGCTAATCCTACTTCTGGGTTAGGGATTATAAAAACCTATCCATGGCATGTAAATGATACAACTGTGTTGATTGGGGATGCTGCTCATGCAACCGTTCCATTTTATGGACAAGGTATGAATGCAAGTCTTGAAGATTGTAGAATGCTTGATGAATTATTAGATAAGCATGGAGATGATTTAAAGTCATGTTTTGAAGAATACTCCATAACTAGGAAGCCTAACGGTGATGCATTGCAGGATTTGTCTATGCAGAATTTTATAGTAATGCGTGATAATACAGCTGACCCTACATTTTTACTACAGAAGAAAATAGAAAAGAAATTTTCTAATTTATATCCTGACAAATGGATTCCACTTTATTCTATGGTGAGTTTTTCAAATATCCCGTATGCCGATGCTTGGGAAATTGGCATGAAACAAGAAGAAATGATGGAGGAAATCATGAATACTGCTAATATTGAAAAAGAATGGAAAAGTGACATAATAATGCAAAAAATGTTAAATTTGTTGTAGTAAATGCATTTTTTGTGTAAAAACAAGTCATTTTACTATTGCTTAAATGAGAGCAGGAAAAGTAGAATTGATTAAAATTGCATGAAAAGTGATTGAAATTGCATGAAAAGTGATTGAAATTGCATGAAAAGTGATTAAAATTGCATGAAAAGTGATTAAAATTGCATGAAAAGTGATTAAAAACGTAATATAGCTTAAATTAATGAAAAGACTAATTTTCCTCTCTACTATTCTGTTTTTATACTCTTGTCAAAAACAAGAACATAAAACGATTATTCTCTCCAAAGCATCCGAAAACTATATAAAATGGATCGAAGATGAAAACACAATTATACTTGACGCTTATAGCATAAGAAATACAGATAGTATATTAGCATTAGCAGATGCAATCATTTTAACTGGAGGAGAAGATATCAATCCATTACAATATAATGACACTGTAAATTTGTTGCTGTGTGGTGATATGAATTACGAAAGGGATACGCTTGAACGTAAATTATTTGATTTTGCATTTGAAAATAAAATTCCGCTAATTGGAGTATGCAGAGGTATGCAAATGATGAATGTGGCGAGTGGAGGTACATTATATGGTGATATTCCAACACAAATTGGAACAAGTGTTATCCATCGCAATGACGGAGAAGTAAGTCATGAAATTGTGATTTGCGATACATCCACATTAATTTTCCCAATTGGAGTAGATACGATTATTGTAAATTCTTGGCACCACCAAGGGTTAAAAATAATTCCTAATCATTTAAGAGTGGTTGCCCGATCTTTTGATGGTTTGCCAGAAGCAATTGTAATGGATAAATCAGTTCATCCCTTTATGATTGGGGTTCAATTTCATCCTGAAAGATTAGGCAATGAGAGTCTTATTCATAAAACTATGAAAATTAGTTTTTACAATGCAATCAGAAAATAAAAGATACTTTTTTTAATAGTTAAATGAGAGGAAATTAGAATCAAATCTATTAAATTCGCCATCTTAAATTTCATTAATGCTAAAAGATATTTTATACACCTTTCTAATTAGCGCTTCACCTATTGGTGAGGCTCGATTAGGAATTCCATATGGTGATTTAAATACAGACCTTCCTTTTATTTGGGTTTTTATAATCGGTTTGTCGGCAAACTTATTGGTATTTCCACTTTTTTATAGACTTATAGAGTTTTCTAATAAACACTTTTTGAAAAATAAATGGTATAGAAAGGCTGCAATTTATTTGTCATTACGAGCTAGAAAAAAAACAGGAGCAGTAGTACAAAAATATGGTGCTATTGGTCTAATGATTTTCGTAATGATTCCATTGCCATTTACAGGAGCATATATTGGAACTATTGCAGCTTATATTTTTAAAATAAACTATAAAAAATCGTTACTTGCTATTAACATAGGAGTTTTGATTGCGTTAACTTTCATATCATTAGGTGTGTCGGCATTATTTTGATTTATTATACATTCTATGATTTTCTAAACCTTATCTTTGCTTATAAGTATGAATGGCAAAAAAATAGCACTTATTATTTTAGACGGTTGGGGTCATGGTGATAAAACCAAGTCGGACGCTATACACCATGCTAATACTCCTTTTATTGATTCTTTGTACCAGAAATACCCTAATTGCGAACTTAAGACTTTTGGAGAGTATGTTGGGCTGCCTAAAGGTCAAATGGGTAATTCGGAAGTTGGACATTTGAACATTGGGGCTGGTAGAATTGTGCATCAGGATTTGGCAAAAATCAACCTTTCTTGCGAAAATAATTTAATTGCTGAAATGGAAAGTTTGAAAGCTACTTTTGCTTATGTAAAACATAATAATAAAGCACTTCACCTTATTGGTTTAGTTTCTGATGGAGGAATTCATTCCCATCAAAAACACCTTTACAAACTGTGTGAATTAGCACAAAAAGAACGGATTACTAAAGTATTTGTACATGCTTTTACGGATGGAAGAGATTGCGATCCAAAAAGTGGGAAAGGATTTATTAAGCAGTTGAGTAAAAATTTATTTGGAGCAAAAATTGCTTCAATTTGTGGTAGGTATTATGCAATGGACAGGGATAAAAGATGGGAACGCATAAAAATAGCTTATGATTTAATGGTAAATGGTATAGGGGAAAAATCACAAAATTTATCAGAAAGCATTGAGAAATCCTACCAAAATGGAGTAACTGATGAGTTCATCAAACCAATTATTAGTGTAGATAAAAATAAGGTTCCCATTTCTAAAATACAAGATGGTGATGCTGTAATTTGTTTTAATTTTAGGACCGATAGATGTAGAGAAATTACTACTGTTCTTACACAAAAAAATATGCCAGATTTTAAAATGAATACCTTAAATCTCCATTACACAACAATGACAAATTATGATTCTTCTTATAACGGTGTAAATGTAATTTACAGTAAAGATAACATCAAAAACACTTTAGGTGAAACATTGGAGAGCAACAAGAAAACACAAATCAGAATTGCGGAAACTGAGAAATATCCTCATGTTACTTTCTTTTTTTCTGGTGGTAGGGAGGTAGAATTTACTGGAGAAAAACGCTTAATGGTCAATTCCCCAAAAGTAGCTACTTATGATTTACAACCTGAAATGAGTGCTCCAGAAGTTACAACAGCTATTGTTTTAGAATTAGAAAAACGAGAAACTGATTTTGTCTGTCTGAATTTTGCAAACCCAGATATGGTTGGTCATACTGGTAATTATAATGCAATTAAAAAAGCGTTGGAAACTGTAGATAATTGCACGCGAAAAGTAGTGGAGGCAGGGCTAAAAAATGATTATGCTTTTATCATTATTGCTGACCATGGAAATGCAGATTTTGCAATAAATAAGGATGGCACACCCAACACAGCACATAGCACTAATTTGGTTCCATGCTTTGCGCTTAATACAGATTTTGAAAAAATAGAAAACGGAAAGCTAGGAGATATTGCTCCTACAATACTTAAAATAATGGGAATTGAAATCCCAATAGAAATGACTGGAAAAATCCTAATAAAATAAAAAATGGAACAAATAAATAATTATATAAACGAAAACAAGGACAGATTCATTAACGAATTAATAGACCTTTTAAAAATACCATCTATCTCAGCTGATCCTTCTTTTGCTAAGGATGTATTAAATTGTGCTGATGCTGTAGCAAAAGCATTGGCAGCTGCAGGAGCAGATAATATTGAAATTTGTAAAACGGAAGGCTACCCTATTGTTTATGGAGAGAAAATTATTGATGCCAGTCTACCAACAGTTTTGGTGTACGGTCATTATGATGTTCAGCCAGCTGACCCTTTAGAATTATGGACAAGTGGACCATTTGATCCAGTTGTTAAAAAAACGGATATTCATCCAGAAGGCGCAATTTTCGCAAGAGGAGCTTGTGATGATAAGGGACAATTTTACATGCATATAAAAGCCTTTGAATTGATGATGAATACTAATACTTTACCGTGTAATGTAAAGTTCATGATTGAGGGAGAGGAAGAAGTAGGCTCAGAAAATTTAGGTGTTTTTGTAAAAGCAAATAAGCAAAGGTTAAAGTGCGATACCATCTTAATTTCGGATACAGGCATTATTGCAAATGACACACCTTCCATCACAACTGGACTGAAAGGGTTAAGCTATTTGGAGGTAGAAGTTAAAGGCCCAAATAGAGATTTACATTCAGGATTATATGGAGGAGCAGTTGCAAATCCTATCAATATTTTATGTGAAATGATTTCAAAAATGAAAGATGAGAATAATCATATTACAATTCCAAAATTTTATGATAATGTAGTGGAGCTAACTGCAGAGGAAAGAGAAGATATTGCACGTGCCCCTTTCTCATTAGATAAATACAAAAAAGTATTGGACTTATCTGATATTCATGGGGAAGAAGGATACACAACTATGGAGCGTACTGGAATTCGCCCAACTTTAGATGTAAATGGAATTTGGGGAGGTTATACTGGGGAAGGTGCAAAAACAGTAATTGCTTCTAAAGCCTATGCAAAAATTTCTATGCGTTTGGTACCTAATCAATCTGATAAGGAAATTACTAAATTATTTACTAACTACTTTAAAAGAATTGCCCCAAAAAGTGTAAGCGTAACTGTTACTCCACATCATGGTGGTGAACCCTATGTTTCCCCTACGCACATTCCTGCTTATATTGCAGCAAGCAAAGCAATGGAAACTACTTATGGCAAAAAACCTGTTCCTGTTAAAAGTGGAGGATCTATACCTATTGTAGCTTTATTTGAAGCTGAATTAGGGGTTAAATCTATCTTGCTTGGTTTTGGTTTGGATTCTGATGCAATTCATTCCCCTAATGAGCATTATGGTATTTTCAATTACTTAAAAGGAATAGAAACCATCCCTCATTTCTTTACAAATTTCGCAAAGGCTCATTAAATTTTTCATCAATAATAATGTGGTAAATACATTTAGAATTAAATAAAAAGTATAATCCAAATAAATTATTTTTGGGGAGTATTGAAAGTAGTGAAATGGAATTATTACAAGAAAAATTTGCACAAGGAAAAACTATGATATATGTTTGCGAAAATAAGTATTGTAAATTACCAACTACTAGTATTATGAAGGCTCAAAAATTAATGAATTAATGAAATATTTATTTGAAGAAAACCAAAAATTTACTCAATGGTGGTTGTGGGTTATTTTATTGTCTTTCCCAGTTATGTCTTTTGGTCCTTTTGATGAGAATCAAGTTAATATAAACTATGTGTTAATTGGATTTATGCTGCCTTTGATTTTTTATTTATTTGAGTTAAGAATTAAAGTCAGTAATAAAGGATTGCACTACCAATTTTTCCCATTTCATTTTAAATCTCACATTATTAATATAGAAGATATTGAAAAAATAGAGGCCTTGCAATACAAACCTTTGGCAGAATATGGGGGTTGGGGGATTAAATATGGATTTAAAGGAAAGGCTTATAATGTTAGAGGAGATAAAGGCGTGAAAATTTTTCTGAAAAATGGACTAAATATTATGTTTGGAAGTCAAAAACACAATGAGTTAGCAAAGTATTTGAAGCGAATTAGGAAACAATAATTAGAAAGTAATTTTTCTTTCCTTTTTGTGCGAGGATGTATTTCTTGTTCAATAAATTATTTTCAGTTAATTTAATGTTTTCAGTGATTTTTTCTTTATTAATACTTACCGCATTGGAGGAAATCATTCTTCTAGCCTCTCCTTTACTTGCAAAAATTTGAGTTTTCTCTGCTAATATATCTAAGATTCCTAATGCTAGATCGGCTTTATTCATTTCAAATTGTGGGACACCTTCAAAAACAGAAAGGAAAGTGGCTTCATCCAAACTTTTTAAATCTAAAGCAGTTGATTTTCCGAATAATATATTGGATGCTTTTATAGCTATTTCTAAATCTTCTTTACTATGTACTCTTGTAGTTACTTCATCTGAAATTACCTTCTGTAAAATTCTCAAATGAGGATTTTCATCATGTTCTGCAATTAACTTTTCTATATCTTTTTGAGATAAAAGAGTAAAAATTTTAATGTAATTTTTAGCATCATCATCAGTAGAATTTAACCAAAATTGGTAAAATTTGTAAGGAGATGTTTTGGTTTTATCTAACCAAACATTACCACTTTCAGTTTTCCCGAACTTACCTCCGTCTGCTTTTTTAATAAGAGGAGTAGTTACGGCATATGCTTTCCCGCCTCCTTTTCTTCTTACCAATTCAGTTCCTGTTACGATATTTCCCCATTGGTCAGACCCTCCTAATTGTACTTTACAATTTTTGTTTTTCCAAAGCCAGAAAAAATCATAACCTTGCACTAATTGGTATGAAAATTCGGTAAAACTCATTCCTGTTTCTAACCTGCTTTTTACAGAATCCTTTGCCATCATATAATTAACTGACATATGCTTTCCAACATCGCGGATAAAATCTAAAAAATTAAACTCCTTAAACCAATTGTAATTATTTACCACTTCAGCAGAGTTTGCTCCACAATCAAAATCCAAAAATTGTTCTAATTGTTTTTGTACAGCTTTTAAATTGTCATTTAAAGTTTTTTCATCTAGTAAATTACGCTCTTTACTTTTTCCTGATGGATCACCAACCATTCCGGTAGCACCCCCAACTAAAGCTAAAGGTTTATGCCCGCATCTTTGTAAATGCACCAAAATCATAATCTGAACTAAGCTTCCAATATGTAGGGAATCAGCAGTAGGATCAAAACCAATATAGGCAGAAGTCATTTCTTTTTCAAATTGCGCTTCTGTTCCTGGCATGATATCGTGTACCATTCCTCTCCATTTTAATTCTTCTATAAAGTTCATTGTTTATAATTTTTTTCAAAAATAGACAATTATTCTAAATCTGATGACTAATATCTAATATCTAAAATCTATTCTCCTATCTTTGCCATATGATATTTGTTACTGGAGGGACTGGACTTGTTGGCTCGCATATTGTACTTGAATTATCTCAAAGGGGAGAAAAATTCAAAGCACTTAAAAGAGATTCTTCTTCTTTTACTATTTGCGAAAATATTTTTAAATATTATGGCGCTGAAGATTTATTTAAGAAGATAAATTGGGTTATCGGTGATGTTAATGATATTCCCTCATTAACAGATGGAATGCAAAATTGTGATCAAGTTTTACACTGCGCTGCTGTAGTTTCGTTTCAATCTTCTGATGCTGAACTTTTGAAAAAAGTAAATGTTGAAGGAACTGCAAATGTTGTGAATGTGGCTTTGAATTCAGGGATAAAAAAAATAGGATTTGTAAGCTCAATTGCAGCTTTAGGACGTAATACAACTGAAGGTATTATTGATGAAGAATGTCATTTTAAAAAAACAAAATTGGATAGTAATTATGCACTTAGCAAGTATTACGCAGAGCAAGAAGTTTGGCGTGCTTCTCAGGAGGGTTTGGAAGTAGTAATTGTAAATCCTTCGGTTATTTTAGGTCCTGGGGATTGGAATAAAGGAAGCTCACAAATTTTTCAAAAGATAAATTCAGGCTTGCGATTTTATACGCAAGGCAGTACAGGATATGTAGATGTTGTAGATGTTGCTAATTCTTTAGTTACTCTTTTGTTTTCTGATGTAAAGAATGAACGCTTTATTGTAAATGGCGCTAACTTAAAATATCGTGATTGTTTTGATAGGATTGCAGTTGCTTTTAATAAGCCCAAAGCGACAATTAAAGTAACGCCTTTATTAAAAGAAATTGCTTGGAGATTGGAATCTTTGCGTTCATATTTTTTAGGAACTAAAGCATTATTAACTAGAGAAACATCTAGTAGCGCAATGACAAATAGTGCTTTTTCAACTGCAAAAATTAAAGAGGCTATCAATTTTAATTTCACGGACATTGATGCTACAATAAAAAAGTATGCTGATTGGTTTATTAAGGATTTAAAGTAGCTCTTTCCTTTGTCAAATCCTCTAAAACTTTGTCATAAATTTTTTCTAACTTTTCAGCATTAACTGAATAGTATACTAGTGTTGTTTTAAAATCTTCTGCTGAAATGCCATATTTTGAGTAGATATTTTGATATGAATTTGCTAATTCATTTTGTGCTTTACCCATTCCTTTTGTTTTATGTAATTCAAAAGTTGCTTCTGCCAAATGAATTTCTTTTAAGATACTTTCAAAGGTATTTTGTGATAAGATATTCTCAGACATTTCCTCATTAGGGGGGCTACAAGAAAGCAAAAAACAAAAAAGTATAAACAAATAATTTTTCACAATACAAAGATATTGTATTTACTCCATTGATTTGTGTATATTTGCCCCTAATTATTAACCAAACCAAATTTTATTTATGAAAAAATTAATGTATTTATTTGTTGCAGCTACAATGTTTGCTTTCACTGCTTGTGGAGGTGGAGAAACTGCAACTGAAGAAACTACTGAAACAGTAGTTGAAGAAACAGTAGTTGAAGAGGCAGTTAATGAAGACACTACGGCTGTTGTTGAGGATACTACAGCTATTGCGGAGGAAGCGGAAGCTACAGAAGAAGTTGCTGAATAAGTTGCTGAATAAGTTGCAATACATATTATACACTCATTTTAAAGTTACAAAAAAGATCTGTCTTTGTCTTAATTATTAACCAAACCAAATTTTATTTATGAAAAAATTAATGTATTTATTTGTTGCAGCTACAATGTTTGCTTTCACTGCTTGTGGAGGTGGAGAAACTGCAACTGAAGAAACTACTGAAACAGTAGTTGAAGAGGCAGTTAATGAAGACACTACAGATGTTGTTGAGGAAGTAGCTGAAGCTACTGGATGCCAAGTAGAAGGAGGCACTTGTTTAGCAGATCATTCTTGTTGTGTTCCTGCTGCTGAAGAAGCTATTGAAGAGTCTCATTAAGCGCATCATCATTGCACTGAAGGATATTCTTACGAATAAAAATTCGTATTCAAAGAAATTAAAAGGCAACCATATGGTTGCCTTTTTTTGTTTTATCTATCAAATGTAAGTCGCATACCTCTTTTTTCTTCATTAAATCGGCCGTGTTCATAAGCAATATGTCCATTAACAAAAGTATGCGTAATTTTTGCATTAAAGGTTTCTCCCTCAAAAGGTGACCAACCACATTTATATAAAATATTTTTTTTAGTAACCTTCCAAGGTTTGTTTAGGTTTACCAAAACTAAATCGGCAAAATAACCTTCACGAATAAAGCCTCTATTTTTAACTTGAAAACAGATGGCAGGATTATGGCACATTTTTTCTACTACTTTTTCAATGTTGATTTTACCTCGATTAACAAAAGATAACATTACTGATAAAGCATGCTGAACAAGAGGCCCTCCTGATGGGGCATTAAAATATGTGTTGGATTTTTCTTCCAAAGTATGGGGAGCATGATCCGTTGCTATCACATCCAATTTACCATCTAATAATGCTTGGAATAGTGCATTTTTATCACTTTCTTTTTTCACAGCAGGATTCCATTTTATAAGCGTTCCTTTTTTTGCATAATCTCTATTATCAAACCAAAGGTGATGTATACAAACTTCAGCCGTAATTTTTTTATCTTTTACTGGAATAGAATTATCAAAAAGAGCTATTTCTTTTTCTGTTGATAGATGAAAAACATGAAGCCTTGTATTGTGTTTTTTTGCAAGTTTTACAGCCATTGAAGAAGATTTAAAGCATGCATCAGAACTTCTTATATTTGGATGTTCGCTAATAGGCACTTCTTCACCAAACTCTTTTCTTGCTGAAATTGTATTTTCTTGTATCGTTTGCTCATCTTCACAATGCACGGCAATTAACATTTTGGATTTAGAAAAAATTTCTTCTAGAATATTTTTGTTGTCTACTAACATATTACCTGTTGAAGAGCCCATAAAAATTTTAATTGCCGCAACTGTTTTGGGGTCAGTTTTGAGTACTTCTTCCAAATTATTATTGCTTGCTCCCATAAAAAAGCTGTAATTAGCAATTGAAGTTTCCGCTGCAATTTTGTATTTATCTTCTAATAATTCTTGCGTTAATGCTTGTGGATTTGTATTTGGCATTTCCATAAATGAAGTGATTCCACCTGCAATTGCAGCTTTACTTTCAGTATAAATATTTGCTTTGTGTGTTAATCCTGGTTCTCTGAAATGTACTTGATCATCAATTACTCCAGGAATTAAATGCAAACCTTCTGCATCAATAATTTGGTCAACCACAACATTAATTTCTGCATCAATTTGTTTGATGGTTTTATTTTCAATCAATACATCTGCTTTGTAAATCCTTCCTTCATTTACAAGTTGTGCGTTCTTAATAAGTTTTAACATTTTTATCTTTTCCAGTTTCTAAAAAAACTTTTGATTTTCATTTGGATTACCCCAATTACAGCTTCCATAAATATACCTCCACTCATTTTAGATGACCCTTCAGTTCTGTCAGTAAATATTACAGGAATTTCAATAACATTAAATTTATATTTCCAGGCTTTGAATTTCATCTCAATTTGAAATGCGTAACCTACAAATTGAATTTTGTCAAGATTGATGGTTTCTAAAACTTTTCTTTTGTAGCATTTAAATCCAGCAGTTGAATCATGTATGGGTATTCCTGTAATAAATTTCACATATTTTGATGCAAAAAATGACATGAGTAAACGGGCCATTGGCCAATTTACAATATTTACTCCTTTTACATATCGTGAGCCAATGGATAAATCTCCGCCCTCATTTGCATTAGCATTATATAGGCGAATTAAATCATCAGGATTGTGTGAAAAATCAGCATCCATCTCAAAAATAAACTGATAGTCTTTTGCTAAAGCCCATTTGAATCCATGAATATAAGCAGTCCCTAAACCAAGTTTTCCAGGTCTTTCTTCAATATGTAATTGCTTAGAATATTCCTTTTGTAAATTCTTAACAATACTTGCAGTTCCATCAGGTGAACCATCATCAATAATTAAAATATGGAAAGATTTATCTAAAGAAAAAATCTTGCGAATTATCTTTTTTATATTTTCCTTTTCGTTATATGTTGGGATTATTATTAAACTATCGGACATAGGAGCAAAAATAAGCAAACAGATTTACAAAATAGTTATTGTGCCGCATTTTTGATTTCATCCACAACTAATGGATCTAATAGGGTACTTGTATCTCCCAAATTTTCAGTGTCACCTTCAGCAATTTTTCTTAAAATTCTTCTCATAATTTTTCCTGACCGAGTTTTTGGCAATCCACTTACAAACTGCATTTTATCTGCTTTAGCAATAGGGCCTAAATTTTTAGTTACTAAATCATTTATTTCTTTTTTAAGAGCATCTTCATTTTGAGGTTTATTGTGGCAAATAATGTAGGCATAAACGCCATTTCCTTTTATAGGATGAGCGAAGCCAACAATAGCTGTTTCACAAACATTTTCGTGTTCATCCATTGCGCTTTCAATTTCAGCGGTGCCTAAGTTATGCCCTGAAACAATTAGTACATCGTCTACTCTTCCCGTAATTCTGTACATTCCATTTTCATCTCTTAATGCCCCATCTCCCGTAAAATATTTTTTATGAAAAGTTGAGAAATACGTTTCTTTAAATCTTTTATGATTTCCATAAATTGTGCGAGCCATTGAGGGCCAAGGGAATTTAACACATAATCTTCCTTCAACTGAATTGCCTTCAATTTCTTCACCTTTTTCATCTAATAAACATGGTTGAATTCCAGGAATTGGAAGTGTAGCAAAAGTAGGTTTACTTGAAGTAACACCTGCTAAATTTGAAATCATAATTCCTCCTGTTTCTGTTTGCCACCAAGTATCTACAATAGGCGCTTTTCCTTTTCCAATTTCTTTGTCATACCAGTGCCAAGCATCTTCATTTATAGGCTCTCCAACCGTTCCTAAAACTTTTAATGAAGATAAATCATAAGGCTTTACAAAATCTAATCCTTTTGCTTCTAAAGCTCGAATAGCAGTAGGTGCAGTATAAAAAATATTGACTTTATTGTCCTCAATAATTTGCCAAAATCTTCCTGCATCAGGATAAGATGGTACCCCTTCAAACATCATTGTTGTTGCGCCTGCTAGTAGCGGACCGTAAACTATATATGAGTGCCCAGTAATCCAACCAATATCAGCAGTACACCAATAAATATCTCCTTCATCATATTGGAAAACATTTCTAAAACTGTATTCAGTATAAATCATGTATCCAGCAGTTGAATGCTGAATCCCTTTAGGCTTACCTGTTGATCCAGAAGTATATAGAATAAAGAGTGGGGCTTCGGCATCCATTATTTCAATTGGACAGTTAGAACTAACTTTTAGCATTTCATCATGCCACCAAAAATCTCTACCATTTTTCATAGAAATTGTATTTTTTGTGCGTTTTAATACTATGCATTTTTCTATTGAAGGAGTGTTTTTCATTGCCTCATCTGAAATATCTTTTAAGGCAGTAATTTTTGCGCCTCTAAATCCGCCATCTGCAGTAATAAGGATATTGCAATCTGCGTCATTAATTCTGTCTGAAAGTGATTTTGCTGAAAAACCTGCAAAAACGACAGAGTGAATAGCTCCAATTCTGGCACAAGCCAAAACAGCAATAGCTAATTCAGGAACCATAGGCATGTAAAGGCAAATTCTATTCCCCTTTTTTACGCCATTATTTTTTAAAACATTAGCAAATTTACACACTTCAGCATGTAACTCTTTGTATGAAATGTTTCTATTTGCTTCTTTTGGGTTATTCGCAATCCATGTTATTGCAGTTTGATTGCCTCTTTTTTCTAGGTGCCTATCTAAACAATTTTCTGTAATATTTAACTTTCCACCTTCAAACCAGATTACTTCAGGTTTAGTAAAATCCCATGAAAGCACCTTATCCCATTTTTTATGCCAAGAAAATTTTACTGCTTTTTCTTCCCAAAATACTTCTGGGTTTTCAATACTTTTTGCATATTCAATTCTATACTGATCTAAGGAAGTTATTTTTTTACTCATAAGAGGATTTTAATTGTCCAAAGATACCAAAATAAATTACATTTAAAAATCAATTTTTTAAATTGAATGTGTACATTAGCACCTTAATTAAACTAAAAAATATGAAACAAATATTACTGCCAATTGCTGTCATAATATCAGCAACATTAAATGCTCAAGTATGTTCAGATTTATTTATATCTGAATATGTTGAAGGTCCAGCTCAAAATAACGGAATTGAGGTATACAATCCCACAAACGCAACAATTGATTTAGCTGGATACAGTATTAATAGATATTCAAATGGGAACAGCTCCGGGCCTGAAATATGGTCTTTGACTGGCTCAATTGCAGCTGGAGATGTAATTGTGGTTGGAAATGGGCAGCTTGATTCTATCGATTTAGGGACATACTGGTCTGTTCCTGTAGACCCAAATTTTTATGCAGTATTAGATGCTCATTGTACTGGTGATTATGATGATAATAGTACATTTTATTTTAATGGAGATGATGCGATGACATTAGAGTATCAAGGAAATATAGTTGATATTTTTGGTAAAGTTGGTGAAGATCCTGGTGGCGCATGGACTGATGATGTAACTGCTGGTTATACAGATGCTAATGGTGGAACTTGGTGGACTAAAAGACAAACATTAATAAGGAAGTCTACTGTAAAACAGGGGGTAATACAAAACCCTATACTTTTCAATCCAACTCTTGAGTATGATTCTCTTCCTGATGCAACTTACTCTAATTTAGGATCACATGTTTGTGATTGTTCGGGAGCAAGTTCAATGAATGATATAAATGATGTGTCATACGTTATGTATCCCAATCCTACATTAAAAGGAAATTCTGTAGTAATTAACTCAAAGAATCCGGTTAAATTAATAAAAGTTACTAATATGTTAGGCGAAACTGTGGTATTTGACAAATTGATAAATACAACTAATTTATCCAAGGGAACTTATATAGTTAATATAAGTTTTGAAAATGGAATTTTAAAAGAAAATAAATTAATAATAAATTAATAATTATAACATTAAATTAAAAATGCTGATGGAAACATCAGCATTTTTTTACTCCATCATATGAAAAAGATATATTTATTAAGCGTTTTAATAAGTTTTACCTTTAGTGCTATAGCACAAACCAATATAAGTGGAAAAGTTATTGATGCAAGTACAGGAGAGGCCCTTATTGGCGCAACTATCATGTACGGCAAGGGGCAAGGAACAGCAACAGATTTTGATGGAAACTACACCATTTCAATTCCGACTGGAGAAAGAAGTGTTAAGGTATCATATGTCGGTTATAAGGAGATTAATAAAATTATTACAGTCGGTAATAAATCACAGATTCTAAATTTCAAGCTTAAAACTGTATTATTAAATGAAGTTCAGGTTGTTGCCGATATTGCTATAGATCGAGAGACCCCTGTAGCGTTTTCTACTATACCAATGAAGCAGATTAATGAGGAATTAGCTTCACAAGATATTCCAATGGTACTAAATTCAACTCCTGGTGTATATGCAACACAAAGCGGTGGAGGAGATGGAGATGCAAGAATAACTATTCGTGGTTTTAACCAGAGAAATGTGGCAGTAATGATTGATGGAATACCAGTTAACGATATGGAAAATGGTTGGGTGTATTGGTCTAATTGGTTTGGTTTAGATGCTGTAACATCAAATATACAGATTCAAAGAGGTTTAGGCGCCTCTAAAATTGCCATTCCATCAGTTGGAGGAACTATGAATATTTTAACAAAGGGAACGGGCAATAAAGCGGCAGGAGTTATAAAACAGACAATAGGAAGTTATGGAAAATTAAGAACATCTTTGGGATATAATTCTGGTAGATTAAAAAATGGGTGGGGTTATACATTAGCTGGCTCCTATAAACAAGGAAATGGTTTTGTTGAAGAAACTTGGAGTCAGGGATATTTTTATTATTTAAAGCTTCAAAAAGAATTAGGGAATCATATTTTGAGTTTTTCAGTAATGGGAGCGCCTCAAAAACACGGTCAAAGATCCTATAAAAGTGATATAGCAACATATGACACATCTTATGCTAGATCTCTTGGAGATACAACTAGTTTTGAGGAGAGGATTGTAAATAAAGGGATTAATTATAATAAGCACTGGGGATATTTAGATAGATGGGTTTTGAATAGTAATGGTGATACTATACACAACACAGAAACGTTAAATACTAAGCAAAACTATTACCATAAACCACAGTTCTCTCTAAGAGATTTTTGGACAGTAAGTGATAGATTTTATGTTTCAAATATAGTGTATTTGTCAATTGGAAATGGTGGCGGCACAGGCTTAAGCGGCAATACATCTAACTATGATGGTGATGGCCGTTATAATTTGCAAGAAGCCTATAATACAAATTCTAATAATATTGATGCCCTATATTCTGAAAGTGAAAATAAAGCGGGAACTTATTTAAGAACTTCAATTAATAACCATTATTGGTATGGTGGACTAACTACGTTAAATTTTCAAAAAACAGATAAAACTAAAATATCAGGAGGATTAGATATTAGGTATTACAAAGGAGAGCATTATCGGCAGGTGTATGATTTATTGGGAGCTGATTATGCTTTAGATGCTGCAAATGGATTGCAAGATTCTGAAGTAAAAAGAGTTGGAGATAAACTTGCTTATCACAACGATGGTATTGTAAAATGGAGCGGTTTATTTTATCAAGTTGAACATAGCAATGGGGTTTTAAGTACTTTTTGTAATATATCAGCATCTAACTCTGCCTATAAACGAATAGATTATTTTAAAAAGAAAGATTTGGTTTTAGATGACACCACCTATTTTGAGGCCCTTGGAACTTCTGTCTCCACTGAGCTGGATTTTGATGATCAAGGAAATTTAGTTGGTGCTAATAAAACTATGGTACTTGATACTGTTTATCATAATGGAGTAGCTTATACAATGAATTCTCCAGAAGCTAAATTAGCGGAGACTCATTGGAAATGGATAAGAGGATACACAATTAAGTCAGGAGCAAATTTAAATTTAGATGAATACAACAATATCTTTTTTAATTTAGGTTATATTTCAAAAGCACCAAGGTTTAATAATGTATACTATTATGATAATTCTTTATTTAGAGATATTAAAAATGAAAATGTAAAAGCACTTGAACTCGGATACTCTTTTAGGTCTCCCAAATTTTCTAGTAATATAAATGCTTATTATACTGAATGGGAAAATAAACCTTCCAACGGAGGAGTTACAGTTGTAGTTGACGATACTCCTTACAGAGCAAATATAAATGGTATGGATGCCCTACATCAGGGCATAGAGATGGATTTTTCATATAAAATCTTTAAAAACTTGACGCTTGAAGGGTTGCTCTCCTTGGGAGATTGGAGGTGGCATTCTTCAGATACAGTTAGGTTCTTAGATGATAATAATAATCCGATTTTAGATGATGGTGGAACGGAAATAATTGTCACTTTTGATGCTGAAGGAGTGCATGTTGGTGATGCCGCTCAAACACAGTTTGGTCTTAGCCTTAGATATGAACCATCGCATAATTCGTATTTGAAATTACGCACCACGTATTTTGATGATTATTATTCAGATTTTGATCCATTATCATTAAATGGAACTAATGCTGGAAGAGAAAGCTGGAAAATCCCATCATATAATTTAGTTGATTTACATGCTGGAATTAAGTTGAATGTTTTTAGAAACAAAAAATTAGATATAAAATTAAGCGTCCTTAATTTATTGGATGAAATGTATATCTCAGACGCACAAAATAATGATCCATATAATACAAGTTATCAAGATTTTGACGCGAAGTCAGCAGGAGTGTTCTTTGGTATGGGAAGGAGATTTAGCATATCTACAAAATTCATTTTTTAATAATATATAAAAGTATAAATATGAAAAAAACAACAATTTTTATTTTGTCAGTCTTATTGAGTTTTAATGGCTTTTCACAAGCAAATATTGCAGCAGCTAGAGTTATGGGGCCTGGCGCCACAGTTACCATTTCTGGCGTTGTTACTAATGGGGATGAATTGGGTCCCATTCGTTATATTGAAGATGCTACTGCTGGTATGGCAATTTATGACCCTGCTGTAATGGGAGCTGTTTTAAGAGGCGATGAGGTTACAGTAACTGGTGTTTTAGTTGATTATAATGGCTTGATGGAAATGCAGCCTGTTAATTCAAATTCAATTAATTCATCATCAAACCCAATTTTACCTCAATTGATAACTCCTTTGCAAATAGGAGAAGATACAGAGTCAGAATTAATACAGATAGATAATGTTATTTTTAATAGTGGAGGATCGTTATTTACTGTTGGAACTCATGATTTTGAATCAAATGGAGAAACAGGTAAAATTTACATTAAAGCTGGTAGTCCATTGGAGAATTCAATGATTCCTATGGGAGCAGTTACGCTGATTGGTATATGCTCACAATATACATTTCTGGTGCCGGCAAATGATGGGTATCAGATTTTACCAAGAGACAGTGCTGATATTATTCCAACTGGAGCATTATTATTTACTTCTGCTGTTACTCAATCAAATATTACTACTACAAGCTTTGATTTAAATTGGACAGTTTCTGATTCTGCTTCAACAAATTGTAATTTTGGGATAACTTCAGCTCTTACGAACGTTATTAATAATGGAGGCAATACATCTACACATAATATAAGTATTACAGGACTCTCTCCTGCAACTTTTTATTATGTAGAGTGCTATTCGGTAAATGGTAGTGACACAGCTTTCTCAACAGTTGGCTTATATTCAACCGCTTCTAATTCTAGTGGAATTATACGGCCTTATTTTAATCATTCAGTTGATAATTCTTTTTCAAATGGAGTAGATGCGCAAAATATTACGACTAATTTTAATGATACGATTAAAGCATATATGGATCTTGCACAGAGCACCTTAGATATTTGCGTTTATAATGCTTCTGATGCGACTATTGCTACTGCAATAAATGATGCGTATAATAGAGGTGTTTCTGTCAGATATATAGCAGATGATGATGTAGTTAACTCAATGCTTTCTTCATTAGATCCTAATATCCCTATTGTATATCGAGACCCTAGTCCTGCAGGAATTATGCATAATAAGTTTATTATTATTGATGCAAATACAACTAATAATTCCTGGATTATGGGAGGATCTACAAACTGGACAAATCCCTCTAATTTATTTAATGATTATAATAATCTAATTTTTATTCAAGATGAGGCTATTGCTAAAGCTTATACTATTGAATTTGAAGAAATGTGGGGAGGTGTTTTCGGACATAATAAGACTGATAATACGCCACATAATTTTATTGTAGGAGGATCTGAGGTACAGGTTTATTTTTCACCTTCAGACCAAACAACCTCTCAAATAAGTAATTTAATTGAGAATGTTGATTATTCTTTAGAATTTGGACTACTAAGTTTTACTAGAGATGACTTAGCCCAAAAAATCATTGAAAAAAATGCAGAATTTGGTGTTTCTGTTAGAGGGATTATTGAAGATCAAAATTCTACAGGAGGGGAGTTTGCCAATCTCCAGTCGAATGGGGTTAATATGCGATCTCATATGGGAGTTTCGCATTCATTTCATCATAAGTATGCAATTGCTGATGTGGATGTTTTGGGATCAGATCCTACAGTTCTTACGGGATCTCATAATTGGAGCAGTAATGCTGAAAATAATTCTGATGAAAATACATTGATAATTCATGATGCTACAATTGCTAATATCTATTTACAAGAATTTGAAAAAAGATGGGGTGAATTAGGAACTCCAAATACTATTGATGAGTTGATAAATATTGAGCTTTCAGTGTTCCCAAATCCAACTGAAGGGAAAGTTACTGTAAAAAGTGATTTAGAGATTACTCAAATAAACTTATATGCTATTGACGGGAAATTAATCTCTGTAAATAAAACATTAGAAATTGATATAAATACAAAAGGAGTTTACTTTTTAAAGATAGTTACAGAAAAAGGAAATATTATAAGAAAGATAGTTGTTGAGTAGTAAAATTAATTAGTAAAAGAAAAGCCCACTTTTAAGTGGACTTTTTTATGTTACATTTCAAATGTTTCCATAAATTTTGTGGTATAATTTCCAGAAATAAAATCTTTATCTTTCATTAATTTTTGATGGAAAGGAATGGTAGTTTTAATTCCTTCAATAATGAATTCATCTAAAGCTCTGACCATTTTTGCAATTGCCTCTTCTCTTGTTTGAGCAACAGTAATTACCTTGGCAATCATAGAGTCATAAAATGGTGGAATCATATAATTTGCATATACATGAGTATCAATTCTAATTCCATGTCCGCCTGGAGCATGAAAATTAGTAATCATTCCCGGGCAAGGTCTGAAGTCATTTTCTGGGTCTTCAGCATTAATTCTACATTCAATTGCGTGTAATTGTGGGTCGTAATTCTCTCCTGAAATTTTAATACCTGCAGCTACTTTAATTTGCTCACGAATTAAATCATAATCAACAACCTCTTCTGTGATAGGGTGCTCTACTTGAATTCTAGTATTCATTTCCATGAAGAAAAAACTTCTGTATTTGTCAACCAAGAACTCAACTGTACCAACTCCTTCATATTTTACAGCTTCAGCAGCTTTAATAGCAGCTTCTCCCATTTCTTTTCTTAACTTTTTAGTCATGAATGGAGAAGGAGTTTCTTCAGCTAATTTTTGATGACGCCTCTGGATAGAACAATCTCTTTCTGATAAGTGAGCAGCCTTACCTGTATGATCTCCAATAATTTGAATTTCAATATGTCTAGGGTCTTCAATGAATTTCTCCATGTACATACCATCATTACCAAAGGCAGCTTTTGATTCTTGCCTTGCACTATTCCAGGCCTCTTCTAAGCTTTCTGCCTCCCAAACTAAGCGCATGCCTTTCCCACCACCACCTGCAGTTGCTTTTAGCATTACAGGGTATCCAACTTCAATAGCTAGTTTTTTGCAAGCTTTAAAATCAGGTATAATCCCAACAGAGCCAGGAATTGTAGGGACACCTGCCTTTTTCATTGTTTCTTTTGCATTTGCTTTATCTCCCATACCATCAATCATTTCAGGAGAAGCACCAATAAATTTGATTTCATTCTCACTGCAGATTTTTGAAAAATTAGAATTTTCAGCTAAAAAACCATACCCAGGATGGATAGCATCAGCATTTGTTATTTCAGCAGCAGCAATAATATTAGGAATTTTCAAGTAGGATTCAGAACTAGCAGCGGGTCCAATACAAACGGCTTCATCAGCAAAACGAACATGTAAACTATCTTTATCAGCAGTTGAGTAGACAGCAACTGTCTTTATGCCCATCTCTTTACAAGTACGGATAATTCTTAGTGCAATTTCACCTCGATTTGCTATTAGGATTTTCTTAAACATAAAAAATGATTTTAAGGTAATTATGAAGGATCAACCAAGAATAATGGCTGATCAAATTCAATTGGCGTAGCATCATCAACTAATACTTTTACAATAGTACCTGTTACTTCAGATTCAATTTCATTAAAAAGCTTCATTGCTTCAATAATACAGATGGTATCCCCTTCTTTAATAGTGTCACCAACTCCTGCAAATGGAGGATTCTCTGGTGAAGCTGAACGATAAAAAGTTCCAATCATAGAAGCTTTTATTGTAATGTATTTTGATTCATCATCAGTTGCACGAGCAGCAGTTTTTGAAACTGGAGCTACCGCAGGTGGAGCTGCCACAGGTGGAGCTGCCATAACTTGTGCAGGAGCTTGTTGTATAATAGTAGTAATTTCATCAACCTCACCTCTTTTCTTTTTTGCGGGTGATTTAATTGAAATTTTTACATTATCAATTTCTAAATCTACTTCAGTTGCTCCTGATTTCGCAACAAATTTTATTAATTCTTGAATGTCTTTTAAATCCATTTTTTTAATTTTATATTATAGTACAAAAGTAATTATTTCTTTGAGTCGTAAGCCCATTTAATGTAAATTGATCCCCAAGTGAATCCGCCACCAAATGCAGCTAATATAATATTATCTCCTTTATTTAATTGACTTTCCCATTCCCATAAGCATAATGGAATAGTTCCATTGGTAGTGTTTCCATATTTTTCAATGTTTAACATCACCTTTTCATTTCCAACACCCATCCTTTTAGCAGTAGCATCAATAATTCGTTTGTTCGCTTGATGAGGCACTAGCCAAGCAACATCTTCAGCGGTTAAATTATTTCTTTGCATGATCTCTTCAGAGACATCTGCCATTGATTTTACGGCCGCCTTAAATACAGGTTGACCATCTTGAAACACAAAATGTTCTCTTGCTTCAACAGTAGCATGTGTAGCTGGTTTTGATGACCCTCCAGCCTTCATGTGTAAAAATTCTCCTCCAGCACCATCCGTTCTTAGTATTGCATCTTGAATTCCTAATCCATCTTCGTTAGGTTCTAAAAGTACAGCTCCAGCACCATCACCAAAGATAATACAGGTTGCCCTATCAGTATAATCAACAATGGATGACATTTTATCTGCTCCAACTACAATTATTTTTTTATAAGTTCCTGTTTCAATAAATTTTGCTGCAGTACTTAAGGAAAATAAGAAACCAGAACATGCTGCCATTAAATCATAAGCAAATGCGTTTTTAGCTCCTACTTTATCAGCAATAATACAAGCAGTAGCAGGGAAAACCATATCAGGAGTTGCAGTTGCACAAATAATTAAATCAATGTCTTCTGCTGAAGTATTTGTTTTTTCTAAAAGTCCTTCTACTGCTTTTGCTCCAAGGTAAGAGCTTCCTTTTCCTTCCCCCTTTAATATTCGTCTCTCCTTAATGCCTGTTCTTGATGTGATCCACTCATCATTAGTTTCAACATAAGTCTCAAGCTCCTTATTTTTTAAAATATATTCAGGTACATAGCCCTGGACACCTGTTATTATAGCATTAATTTTTCCCATTAGTTAAGGTTGTTTTTTATTTTACTTGCCAAATCTGCATCTACAACATCTTTGGTAAGTGTAATCATATTTTTTATTGCAATCTCATTAGAAATTCCATGTCCAATAATAACTGTTTTGTTTAATCCTAGTATAGGAGTACCTCCATAGTTTTCATAATTGAAACGCTTAAAATAATCGTCAAGTAATCCTCTCTTTTTCATGATTGAAAAGATGCCTTCAGCCTCTTTAAGCACTATATTTCCAGTAAAACCATCACAAACAATTACATCCGCTTCTGAATCAAAAATATCTCTACCCTCAATGTTGCCTGTGAAGACATAATCTTCATTATTTTCCATCATGCTGAAAGTAGCTTGTGTAAGCATGTTCCCTTTTGTTTTTTCCTCACCTAGATTTAATAAACTAACATTTGGGCTTTTAATTCCACAAACATGTTCTGAAAATAAAGATCCTAAAATGCCAAATTGATACAAAACATCAGGTTTACAATCTGCGTTAGCTCCAACATCAAGCAAAACTGTTACTCCCCCATCATTTCTTGGAATTAAAGTAGATATTGCTGGACGTAAAATACCCTCAATTGCTTTCACAGAATAAAACCCTCCAACAAACATTGCTCCAGTATTTCCTGCTGATGCAAATCCATCAATTTTACCTAAAGCTAAATATTTGAACCCTTTTGCTATTGAAGAATTAGGTTTTGACTTGAATGCTTTTGTAGGATGTTCTCCCATGTCAATTACTTCAGAACAGTCAATTATTTCAAATTGATCTGGACTAACTTTATGTTGTTTTAACTCATCAAGAATCAGAGATTTTTTACCAAATAAAACTACAGTGGTATCTTTTGGAAGTTCATTTGTTGCAAGAATTGCACCATGAATAGTTTTTTGAGGAGCATAATCTCCTCCCATAATATCTATACCGATTTTCATAAATAGATTGTAGTTTTAAAAACGATAAAACTACAAAATTCTATTTAGGAGCAATTTCAGAAACTAATTTTCCTCTATAGTATAGTTTTCCTTCATGTTCATGTGCATGATGGTATAAATGAGATTCGCCAGTTTCTTGACAAACTTTAATTGTTTGAGTACTAGCCTTGTAATGTGTCCTTCTTTTGTCTCTTCTAGTTTTAGAAATCTTTCTTTTAGGGTGTGCCATTTTCTTTCTTTTACTATTTTATTTTTAAATCTTTTAATGCGTCCCATCTAGGATCTGACGACTTTTCTTCAGCTTCTGTATACTTTTTTACTAAATCTACCATTTTTTGATTGCATGTACTGTTTCCTTCTTCATCAAAAGAATGTTGCCGTTTGTTGGGTAAATTTAAAATGATAATTTCAAAAATTAATTGCTTTAAATTAAGAGAGTTTTCACTCTTTTTGATATATAAAATTTCATCAGTTGAGTGTAAATCTTCATCTGTAATTTTTAAAACAACATTAGTTTCAGCAGTAATATCTATTGAAAGTTCTTCAGTGCAAATATCGCAAAGCTGATTGTTTATTTTTCCATCAATTGTAAGTTTTAATCCAATTTTATCGCCATCTTTATCTAGTAAAGCTGTAGCAATAATATCTGCATGTTCAACATCTGACAATGTAAATGCTTCAAAGAACTTGTCTTTAATATCAAAAGAAAAAGAGTTTATGCCATTAGTAAGAGATCCTAATTTTATTGTAAAATCATTCATTCTTTTGAAATTTAAAGGACCGCGAAGATACAAATTTATTTGTACTTAAGGTGTTAAGTTTACTTTTTGCTTTTAAATTCTAAAGGATTCTCATTTATGAGTTTAAATTCTGCTCTTTTTTTATAAATTTCACACGCTAAAAATACTGCTTCACGGAATGATCTTTCGTTAGCATTTCCTTTGCCAGCAACGTCATAAGCTGTACCATGAACTGGGGATGTACGCACAATATTTAATCCGGCAGTAAAGTTAATTCCCTCATTAAATGAAAGGGTTTTAAATGCTGTTAATCCTTGGTCATGATACATGGATAAAATTCCATCAAATTTTTTTAAGTTGTTATTAGTAAAAAAACTATCAGAAGGGTAAGGACCAAAAGCCATTATACCTTGCTCTTTTAATTTTTTTACTGTTGGAGTGATAATTTCATTTTCTTCAACTCCCAACAGTCCACCCTCTCCAGCATGAGGGTTTAAGCCTAGTATTGCAATTTTGGGTTTTCTAATTCCAAAGTCTTTAATTAAGGAATTATTTAATAATTTCGTTTTTTTAACGATATTAATATCAGTAATATGTTTTTTTACTTCAGTTAATGGCACATGTCCTGTTACAAATGCAATGCGCATAAGTTCGCTAACCATTAGCATCAAAGATTCGCCTTCAAAGTTGCCTTGTAAAAACTCAGTATGTCCAATAAAACTGTTTGCTTTCTCTTGTATAGAAGCTTTATTTATTGGGGCAGTTACTAGTACATCAATCTTACCTTCTTTTAACGCTTCTACTGTTTTTTTGATTGATTCAAATGATTTTTGACCACTAACAGTAGTTGCTTCTCCAAACTTTATTTCCACATCATCATCCCAAATATTTAAAAGATTTGCTTTATTAGGTTTTGCATCTTTAATTTTATTGATGATATTAAAATTAAAATCTTTTATTTCAATTACCTTTTTATGTTTTGCTGCAACTTTTGATGATCCAAATACAATTGGAGTACAAAAATCTAACATTCTTTTATCTTTAAAGGTTTTGATAATAGTTTCTAAACCAATTCCATTTAAATCCCCTATTGAAATCCCCACTTTAACCTTTGACATTATGCTCTGTTTTTAATGAATTGGTACAATAATCTTACTCCCATTCCTGTTGCTCCTTTTCCTCTATAGCCGTATTTTGCTTTGGTGTAAGATGGTCCGGCAATATCTAAATGAATCCAAGGAAAATCAGCAAAATGAGCTAAAAATTTACCAGCTGTAATTGCTCCAGCATGGGGGCCACCTAAGTTTTTAATATCCGCAACATCTGATTTTATAAGCTCATTATAATCAGACCAGAAAGGCATTTCAGCTAAACGCTCATGAGTTTCAGCTCCTGCTTTTTTTAATTGTGCATGTTCTTCAATCGCATTTTCATGCATACTTACAATTCCGTAATGTCCAATTGCTGCAACAGCAGCTCCAGTTAAAGTGGCCAAATCAATTACTAATTCAGGATTGTATTTTTTTGCAAAACTAAGTGCGTCAGCTAATACTAATCTTCCTTCAGCATCTGTGTTTAATACTTCAACAGTTGTGCCATCATGCATAGTAATTACATCACCAGGTGCGTAAGCATTTCCTGATGGGCGATTGTCAGTTGCAGGTACTAAGGCAATAACATGTTTATCTAATTTATTTGTAGCAATTGCTTGCATTGCACCGATAACAGTACCAGCGCCACCCATATCAGTTTTCATCAAATCCATAGAGTTGGCAGTTGGTTTTAAACTTAACCCACCAGTATCATAGACAATTCCTTTTCCTACTAATATTATAGGCTGCTTGTTAGTTGCATTTTTTGGCTTCCATTCCATAATTGTGAATGTTGGCTCATCAATACTTCCTTTGTTTACTGCTAAAAGCCCTCCCATTTTTAAAGATTCTATCTTTTTTTTATTAAATACAGTTACTTTTATCCCATGTTTTTTTCCTGATTGAACGGCTGAGTCAGCTAGTTCTTTTGCAGTAAGGTGTGAGAATGGTTCATTAATTAAATCTCTGGTAAGGTAAACTGCATCAACAGTATTTACTAGTTCAGCAAGATCTTTCTTAATCTCATTATGATTTGATAGGTAGATATTTTCTAACTTATTTGGTTTTGGATTTGATTTGTGTTTTGTGAAAGTATAATTAGCTAATGCTAATCCTTCAGTAAGTAATAGTGCTTTTTCTTTATCTTCAATAGTAAAAAGAACATGCACAGTTGTTTCGTCCTTTACTAATGCTTGTAATTTATCCCCAAGCAATCTGATATCTTCAGCAGCTTTATTTTTGTCTTTTTCATCCTTAACATTAACTATATATACAAAACGACCTAATTGATTTAGGCTTACAATTTCTTGGTCTTTTTTAAATTCTTTTTGAATATATTCCCTTTCCTTCTCATTAAGAAATAAGTCCCCTGACAAAGATTTAGAAGCATGGAAAATAATTATATTTTGACTGAAAATTCCATCCTTATTTTTTGTTGGATTGATTTTAATTGTAGTCTTCATAATATTGTGTAATTTTGGTCTTACAAAACTAAGTAATTTTATGCATAGTAAGCGATTGCTTGAAAGAGCATTAAAAAAAGAATTTTTATCAGCAGAACAGGGGCAGTTTTTATTTGAAAATGTGCCTACTGCCGAATTGATGTGGACGGCCAATGAATTAAGGAAAATGCAAGTTACTGGTAATGTAGTTACTTGGCAAATTGATAGAAATGTAAATACCACTAATGCTTGTACTGCAAATTGCAAATTCTGTAATTTTTTCCGTCATCCTAAGCATGAAGAAGTATATGTAACGGACATGGAAACTTACAAGATAAAAATTGAAGAAACTATAAAATTTGGAGGTGATCAGTTGCTTTTGCAAGGTGGTCATCACCCTGCATTAGGGTTGGAGTATTACACTAAACTATTTCGTGATTTAAAGGCACTTTATCCGAATGTAAAGCTGCATGCTCTAGGACCGCCTGAAGTAGCACACATTTGTAAGATAGGAGGGCACACACATTTGCATGCGCTTACTGAATTGAAAGCAGCAGGAATGGATAGTATGCCAGGAGCAGGAGCAGAGATTTTAAGTGATAGAGTTAGGCGTTTAATTTCCAAAGGAAAATGTACAGGACAAGAGTGGTTAGATATAATGAAAGTTGCCCATCAAGTAGGACTTACTACATCAGCAACCATGATGTTTGGTCATATTGAAACGATAGAAGAACGCTTTGATCATTTGGTGAGAATAAGAGAAGTGCAAGCTCAAAAACCAGAAGGAGAAAACGGGTTTTTAGCCTTTATTCCTTGGCCATTTATGGATGATGGTACGCTTTTACAAAGAGTTAAGGGAATCCATAATGAAACTACAGCAGATGAATATATGCGCATGATTGCTATTTGTAGAATTATGCTGCCAAATATTAAAAATATTCAAACTTCATGGCTTACTGTTGGAGCAGATACTGCACAACTTACTTTGAACGGAGGAGCAAACGATATGGGGTCAATCATGATAGAAGAGAATGTAGTTTCGGCTGCAGGAGCACCGCATAGGTTTACGGCTAATAGCATACAAGAATGTATAAAGGAAGCAGGCTTTGAACCTCAACTAAGAACTCAACATTATGTGGAAAGAGAAATGCCAGAAATGGAACAGCAAGTAATAGACTATTAATATGTTTACTGGAATTATAGAGCAATTAGCTGAGGTAGTAAAAGTAGAAAGAGAGGGTAGTAATATTCATTTTACTTTAAAATCGACAATTACTTCAGAGCTAAAGATTGACCAAAGTGTGGCGCATAATGGCGTATGCTTAACGGTGGTTGCTATTAATGGTGATGAATATAGGGTTACTGCAATTAAGGAAACCTTGGAAAAATCCAATATTGGCCTGCTAGCAGTTGGTAGTAAAGTAAATATGGAAAGATGCCTAAAAGTTGGTGATAGGATTGATGGACACATGGTACAAGGTCATGTTGACCAAACTGCAAAGTGTGTAGATATTAAAGAAGAAAAAGGCTCCTTTGTGTATACTTTTAAACATAAGAAGACTGATGGGATGACAGTGGAGAAAGGCTCTGTTTGTGTGAATGGGGTGAGTCTAACCGTTATTAATTCTAAGGAGACTTTTTTTTCGGTAGCCATTATTCCTTTTACTTATAAGCATACTAACTTTTATGAGTTTAAAGAAGGTACAATAGTAAATATAGAATATGATATACTTGGGAAGTATATATCAAAGATGCTTTTAAACAATATATAAGAAAGAAAATGAAACCAACATTATTAATTTTAGCAGCAGGAATGGGAAGCCGATATGGTGGATTGAAACAAATAGATGGAATTGGTCCAAATGAAGAGCCAATTATTGAGTACTCAATATATGATGCAATTAATTCAGGCTTTGGCAAGATAGTATTTGTAATCAGAAGAGAATTTGATGAAGCATTTCATACTCGCTTTGATAAGTTTGCTGATAAAATCGCTATTGAGTATGTATATCAGCCTGTAAATGTAAACGTTGAGGGTATCACAACTGTTGAGCGTACAAAGCCTTGGGGGACATCACATGCTGTGCTAGTAGCAAGGGACGTGATAAACGAACCTTTTGCAGTGATTAATGCTGATGATTATTATGGATCAGGTTCTTTCAAGTTGATTGCTAATTTTCTAATTCAGGATTGCTCACCAACAGTGATGGCTATGGTGGGTTATACTTTGCATAATACCTTATCCAAACACGGTACTGTTAACAGAGGAGTTTGTCAGGTGGATGCTGATAATAACCTTATCGAGGTGATTGAAAGAACAAAAATTTCTGCACAAAATGGTGTTGTGAACTATAATGTAGGAAGTGATGAGCCGCTTGGAACGGTAGATAAAAATGTACCTGTTTCAATGAACTATTGGGGGTTTCACCCTACTATTTTTGATGAGATAGAAAAAGGATTGCATGATTTTATGAGGGCAAATCCTAACAACCCAACTGCTGAATATTATATCCCCAATATTGTTACAGACATGATAGTAGGTAAGCAAATGGCCGTACGTGTTATTCCAACTGATGATAATTGGTTTGGGGTAACTTATAAAAAAGATAAACCAATGGCTATGGCTGCAATTAATAAGTGTATTTCTGATGGGATTTACCCAAAAAATCTTTGGGTTTAATAGAAATAGATATAATTGTAAAGCAGTTTATTCCGAATTAGGATGTAGTTGCATTTAGTACAGATGCTGAGGGTCTGTTTCATCAGAAATTTTTTGTTTATGTTGGATAAATACCAAACAATTTATGCTGCAATCCATATACACAGCTATTTTACCGCTTCAAAATCAATCGGTATTGTATTGTAGGCTTAAGGCTAATTAATTCATTATGTTTGCATCATGAGAAATAAGATACTATTATTAGGCTCAGGGGAGTTAGGAAAGGAAGTGGTAATTGCTATGCAAAGGTTGGGGCAATATGTTATTGCGGTAGATAATTACGAGAATGCACCTGCTATGCAAGTGGCACATGAGTTTGAAGTCATCAATATGTTAGATGGCGGAGAGCTGGACAGAATAGTTGCCAAACATAAACCCGATTTTATTGTCCCTGAAGTAGAAAATATACGTACTGAAAGATTTTACGATTATGAAAAGCAAGGTTTTACTGTAATCCCCTCTGCGAAGGCTGCAAACTTTACTATGAACAGAAAAGCAATCCGTGATTTGGCAGCTATTGATTTAGAAATAAAAACAGCGAAATACAAATACGCTACTTCTTACCAAGAGTTGAAAGAAGGAGTAGAGTTTACAGGAATGCCTTGTGTGGTAAAACCCTTAATGTCTTCTTCTGGAAAAGGACAGTCTGTAATAAAAACCGAAGAAGATATTGAGAAAGCATGGAATTGTGCTTTGGAAGGTTCAAGAGGAGATTTGATGGAGGTAATTGTTGAGGCTTTTATTGATTTTGATTATGAGATAACTCTTCTTACTCTTACACAAAATAATGGGAATACACTTTTTTGTCCGCCAATAGGGCATAGGCAAGCAAGAGGAGATTACCAAGAAAGTTGGCAGCCCATGAATATGCATTCTGTTCATTTAAAACAGGCAGAAATAATAGCGCATAAAGTAACAAAAGCACTTGGTGGAAGCGGAATTTGGGGGGTAGAATTTTTCATAGGAAAAGACGGAGTTTATTTTTCTGAACTTTCCCCAAGACCCCATGATACAGGAATGGTTACTTTAGCAGGGACTCAAGATTTTACAGAATTTGAATTGCATGCTCGTGCGATATTAGGAATACCAGTTTTGGATATACCTCTAATAACAAATGGAGCTTCTGCTGTAATATTATCTGATAGAGAAAATACTGATTGGCCAACTTTTACTGGATTAAATGAAGCAGCTAATTTTAAAAATACTGACTTTAAGATTTTCGGGAAACCAAATACAAGAAAGTACAGAAGAATGGCTGTTGCCTTAGCTTATGGTTCAGAAAATACAACTGAATTGGTTGAAAAAGCTAAAGGAGTAGCAAATAAAATAAAGGTTTGTTAATTTCTATCCACCCAATCCCCATGTTTTTTTATGAGGTTAATTAAAGCAGATACTGCTTTTTCTTCAGATATGTTTTTCTCTACTACTGTTTGCTCTTTGTAAAGCGTAATCTTACCCTTTCCAGTACCCACATATCCATAGTCAGCATCTGCCATTTCACCAGGACCGTTGACTATACATCCCATAATTCCAATTTTTACTCCTTTCAAATGATCTGTTTCCTTTCTGATTTTTGCAGTTGTTTCTTGTAAATCAAAAAGAGTTCTTCCACAACTAGGGCAAGAAATATATTCTGTTTTGGAAATTCTTGTTCTACTGGCTTGTAATATTCCGAAAGCTAGTGAATTTATCGACTGATAGGAACCGCAATTTTCTGCGGCAATAAATATCCCATCTCCCAATCCATCCAAAAGTAAAGCCCCTAAATCAGAACTTGCTGAAAGCTGCAATTGTTCTTCTGATAAATCATCATAAGATCTACTTATAATCACTGGAGTTTTTATCCCGTTATTCATTAGTTCAGTAAAGAGTTTTCTTTGCTCTGAAATCCCATTTTGATTATAAGTATCTATCATTAAAACAGCTGTTGTATCTGATTTTAATTTATCAAAGAGCTCTTCACATAAATCAGCAAGACAAACGTAAACGATATTAAGTTTTTTAGAGATTTCCTCCTCATCTAAATAGTCATTTATTTTTAAAAATGGATACCCTTTTTTATGCTCTATCCATTTTTTATAGTTGTAAATAACCCCCAAGGTTCCTGGCACTTCAAAATCTAAATCATGGTTGCCTACAAAAACATAATCCGCGGCCATGTCGGTAAGGTTCCATTTATCTAGAGGAACGGAATAGTTAGATCCCAAAGCAAAAAATGATGCGGCAGTAATTTTTTCTTTTAAGCAAAAATTTGCCATTACAATAGGGACATTCCCTCCGCCAATATTTAGTACTTCATTTGTTTTTCTTCTTTTATAATCAAAAGAATGAAGCGGATTTTTTGTTATTTTCTCAATATAATCATGCTTCTCAATTCCTTCAAAATGTTTCAGTAAATTTTGTGCAACTGGAATTTCAAACTCAGGAGCTTCCGTTAATGAAACTCTAATTGTATCTCCAATTCCATCTGCTAAAAGTGTGCCTATTCCTACTGCTGATTTTATTCTGCCATCTTCTCCTTCTCCTGCTTCAGTTACTCCTAAATGTAGAGGGTAGTCCATTTCTTCTTTTATCATTTCAGCAACTAATAAACGGTAGGCTTGTACCATAACTCTAGTGTTGGATGCTTTCATGGAAAGAATAATTTCATGATAATCTTCATCACGGCAGATACGCAAAAACTCCATTGCTGATTCTACCATTCCTTTTGGAGTATCACCATATCTTGAAAGTATTCTGTCAGAAAGTGAGCCATGATTTGTCCCTATTCGCATAGCAGTTCTGTTCTCTTTACAAATACGGACAAGCGGAGTAAACTTTTCTCTTATCCTTTCAATTTCAGCATTATAAGTAATTTCAGTATATTCTATGTTTTCAAACTTCTTTTTATCAGCAAAGTTTCCAGGGTTTACTCTTACCTTTTCAATAATTGTAGCTGCAATTTCTGCTGCGTTAGGTGTGTAGTGTATGTCTGCAATTATTGGAGTATTATATCCTATTTTTGCAAGCTCCTCTTTTATGTTTTTTAGATTAAGGGCTTCTTTTTTAGAAGGTGCCGTAATACGTATTAACTCACATCCCGCATCTATCATTCTTATAGACTCCTCCACAGTTGCAATGGTGTCCATAGTGTCTGTAGTAGTCATAGATTGTATTCGAATAGGATTACTCCCACCAATTCCGATACTTCCTACCTTTACTTCTCTTGTTTTAAACCTGCTATAATTGGCTAAAGAATTGCAATATTTCATTTATTGTTTTACTACTTTTTGAGTTGTTGTCGTTTTATTATTGCTGATTTCTACAAAGTAAATTCCTTTGCTTAATGTTTTTAAATCAATGTTTTTTGAAATAAATCCTGCTGGTATATTCTCAGCTTTTATAACTCTTTCACCAAGATTATTTAAAACAGAAATTTGTGTTTTTTCATCAGAAAAACCTTCAATTATGATTTTTTCTTTGGTAGGATTTGGAAAAATTTCGTATTCCATAGTATGAGTGTTTGAGCTTGTACTTTGTACAGATCCAACATTAAACTGATGTACAATATTAGTTCCAAAATCAGCGTTAAATGACTTTAGCCAAGTAGCACCAAGCTCTCTAAATCTAACCATTCCACCACCATCATTATTTGCCCAAAAGTCTAACCCATCCTCATCAGTATCACTAACAACAAAAGTATAGCAACCAGGGGAAAAGGTTAAGGTATCTCTAAATTGCGTATTAGAAATTAAATCGCCACTTGCATGTACTGATGCCCCATTTTCATCAAAAAACTCCCATGATGATTCTGAAACCTGAGTGAATGTGTTTACAACACCTCCATTTGTTTGAAACCAAAGCGCAAATGATTCAGGATACTCTGCTACCATTTCAAACTCTGACTGCATGCTATTATTCTCATCATATTCATCAGCTTGTCCATTAGGATTTTTAAGTGTAACTTCAAAAACATTTGCATTTCCTGACCAATTTGTAAGTGTAGGAAGTTCTACTTCTTCTGTTTCGTTAAAGGCTAAATTTCCTGCCCAGCTAAAAGTATTTATAGAACCACCAGCTAAACTATACTCAATATCCAAAGTTGTTAATGGAGAGCTTCCATAATTTTTAATAACAATTAATGGTTTACCACATATTGGATTTTTACGACTGTATTCATCTTTTAAAGATGGTTTTATAATATCAATAATTTCAGCTGAGTTGCTAAAATTAGCATCACTATATTGGAATAATTGACACTCAATAATGTAAGAAGGGGTTTGTGTTCCACTCCAAGAATAAGATTGAAAATCAATATTAACCTCTAATGAATCTCCTGGAGTGATATAAGAAGTAATTTCATGATCAAAAGCTTGTGCTCTTTTACCAGGGCACCAATTAGCTCTATCATAAATCCAAGTTCCTCCTTGTGGATAAATAGGGTTTTCTCCACAATCAGGGTCCCAGTTGTATTGAGTATGCGTTTGCATTCCATTAATTTTTACAAAATAATCAATTGGCTTAAATTCTGCTGCAGATTGGTTGTTATCAAATCCATGTCCAGTTGATACCATTTTTACCATAGCATTTGTACTGTTAGCCTCAATTAAAAATTTCTTTGGAATGAGTTTTGTATTTTCAAAATCAGCAGAAGAATTGTAACTAAATCCTCCAGAATAAATATTCTCCACTTTCACCACATCTCTTGCTGGTGTACCTTCAATAAACTCAAAATCTAAAGTCGCACTAAAACCAGAAGACCAACCACTATAATGACATCTTATCTCTACTGAATCTCTTAAAACCTGAATGAAGTCTGTTACATCAAAAGTAGTTGTAAATTCCCAATTGTTAGCCAACATACTTCCGTAAGGAGTAATAACACGTGCTAATTCATAGTTTTCAATTACATCAAATACTTGGAACCAGTTATGATAATTAATCAAAAATGTATTTGATGGGGTTACATAAAAAGAATCAATAATATTTCCTAAACTATCAAATTCCATATTGTAGAAACCGGCTTCAAATACATATAGAGTATCGGTAGGGTTTGTAGGGTTTGTAGCGTCATTAAATTCTATAATTTCTAATAATGTTGATAGGTTAGAATCTAACGAATTGCTTGTTGTATTCCAAAAATGCACATAAGTTGTATCCGAAAATAGCACTGAATCTAATACAATACCATTAACAGTAAACATTGGAGAGTTTTGTAAAGTTGAATCAATTGCTCCTGTCCTGTGGCGCACAATTATTTGAGAAGTATAATCCCAATCAGAGCAACCTCCAGTAGCACACCCCATAGTATAATGTAAATAAACTTTTCTGTAATCATTAGTTGCATCAGGTAGTTCTCCCCATTCATCATAATTTCCGTACCAAGTCATATCAGTATGGTCATGTATTCGGACAGTTGTTGTATCTCCTGCAAAAATAGTGCTGGTAATAGTTAGGCTTAAAAGTAGTAAATAGATTTTTTTCATGTTATGTTATTTAATTATCAATTTCGGTTACTCCACCAGAAACTATGAGTTTCATAATCTCTGCTGATGATTTATCAATAGGGGATACATTTTTTTTCTCTACCACAAATAATTGTCCTGAAATTGCATAAGAGTGTGGCATATAAACGAGTACTTTTCCTTTTGTAATATTAAGTGACTCTACATCTTCATTAGTAATAAATCCTATCCTTTCAATAGTTGAGTTCTCGTATATTTTAACTAATACGGGTTCAGAAAACCCTTTTTTATTACCAACAAAAGTGCTCATCAAATCCTTTACTGATGAATAAATAGTTTTAAGTAAAGGAGCTTTTTGTAATAAATTTTGAAAAAACGCATTAATAGGATTAGTAATAGCTGCCGATCCTAGAAACCCAATAATTGTAATTAAAGAAATAATGATAATTAAACCAATTCCAGGGAATTTAAATGGTAGAATTCCATCAATTTTTTGGAAAGTCCATACTACAACGTACAAAGTTACCGTTATAGGTACAATGTATAATAATCCTTGTAAAAAATAATTTATAATTTTTTTCATATCTTTAAATCTTGATTCAGTTTAAAGTCATAAAAATACTAATCTTAAAAACAATAGCCATGAAAAAGACAATTTTTAACAAACTACTAATTGTAGTTCTCTTTTTAGTAGGTGTATCAGCTAGTGCACAAGTAAGAGTAAAAACAAATAAAGGAAGGCCAAATAAGAAGGTTGTTAAAAAAACCAATAGAGGAAATCACTCTTTTCATAATAATAACAGACAAAATGTTAGGGTTAAAACTAACAGAAATAGAGTTGTTGTTAGCAAGCCAAAGAGACCAAGGGCAATTGTAAAACGACCAAGTTATAAACGTTCAGGTTATGTTTGGGTACAGGGTTACTGGAAATGGAATGTATATTATGGAAAATATATTTGGCAAAAAGCACGATGGAAAAGAGTTAAGCCAAATCATATGTGGGTGCCTGGATTTTGGGAAATAAGCCCTGGAGGATTCTTTTGGGTAGAAGGGTATTGGGCATTAGAATACTAAGATAAATTAGACACACTTAATTAGTTTTTTTGTATTAGTTAAAGTATTGCTGTTGAAAAGTTAAAATAAGAACAAAATACTGAGCTCCCTTTTTTGTAGTTTTGATAGCAGATCAAATATTATTTAATTATGCAAAAGTTAATTCTTTACATTAGCTCACTATTATTGGTGTTAAGCTCGTGTGTAACTCCTAAAATACATAATGCTTTAGTTATGGAGCATGATTCTGCTAAATCAGCTTTAACTAAAGTAGAGAAAAAGGTATTACAACTTAACGGAACTATTGAGGAGCAAGAAGGAACTATTATTTCCTTAAAATCTCAAATTTCTGTAATGAGAAACGACTCAGTTCAGAACGGAAGTGCACTTCTTACTTTACAAAGCAAGTATGATGCGTTAAGTGATGCGTATGATT
>Ga0315315_10000309_pt1 | contig 39224 bp, 32 predicted proteins | sample M140m3416metaG_FD_203699 | JGI IMG/M metagenome (GOLD analysis project Ga0315315, IMG submission 203699) | Ammonia-oxidizing marine archaeal communities from Monterey Bay, California, United States - M1 40m 3416 | ecosystem: Environmental > Aquatic > Marine > Intertidal zone | place: USA...
ATAGTTAATAACACTACATTTAGTGTAGTTTTTAAACATCATACAACATTTAGTTGTAAATGGAGAAAAAGTAGAAAAAGAAACAGGGTTAAGGAGCGAAGTGGAAAAGACAAGTTTAAACAAAGAAGAAGTAACTCAACAAGAAGAAATTAATCTCGACGATCCCAAAAACACAATTTTTATTACTAAACGAAATGGGAAACAGGAACCGATAGATTTAGAAAAAATTCATAGAGTTATTTTTTGGGCATCTGAAAATTTAGATGTATCCCCTTCCCAAGTTGAACTCAATTCACAAATTCAATTTTATAACAGCATTACAACTGAAGAAATTCATGAAACAATGATCAAAGCTGCTGCTGATCTTATTTCAACCGAGTCCCCTGATTATCAATACCTTGCAGCAAGACTCCTAATATTTCATTTAAGAAAGAAAGCTTATGGGCAGTTTAAACCACCTTCTGTTTATGAACAGGTCACAAAAATGGTTGAGGAAGGCAGATACGATCCTGAGTTGTTAACAGATTATACAGAAGAAGAGTTTTCAATCATGGATGGATTTATAGATCACTGGCGTGATATGAAATTTACTTATGCTGCTGTAAAACAGCTTGAGGGGAAATACCTTGTGCAAAATAGAGTGAATGGAGATGTGTATGAAAGCCCTCAATTTATTTTTCTTCTTGTAGGTGCTTGCCTTTTTTCCAAATATCCAAAAGAAACAAGACTTGATTATGTAGAGAGATTCTATAATGCTGCCTCAACATTCAAGCTCTCTCTACCGACACCTATAATGTCTGGTGTTAGAACACCAACACGTCAATTTAGCTCATGTGTTTTGATTGAGACAAGTGATTCTTTAGATTCAATTAATGCTACGTCTGGAGCAATTGTCCGCTATGTAAGCCAAAGAGCAGGAATAGGAATAAATGCAGGAAGAATTAGAGCAATAGGAAGCCCTATCCGTAATGGAGAGGCGTTTCACACAGGTTGCATACCATTCTATAAGCACTTTCAATCTGCCGTTAAAAGCTGCTCACAAGGAGGAGTTCGGGGAGGAGCTGCAACCTTATTTTATCCACTCTGGCATTATGAAGTAGAAGACTTGTTGGTATTAAAGAATAACCGTGGAGTTGAGGAGAATAGAGTACGACACATTGACTATGGTGTTCAGTTTAATAAAACAATGTATGAAAGACTCATAAAAAATGAAGATATTACTCTGTTTAGCCCATCTGATGTCCCTGGACTATATGATGCATTTTTTGAAGATCAAGATAAGTTTCAAGAACTATACGAACTATATGAAGCAGATCCAGATATAAGAAAGAAATCAATTAAGGCTGTTGAACTTTTTTCATTATTTATGAATGAACGAGCAAGCACGGGAAGAATCTACCTACAAAATGTTGATCACTGTAATACCCACGGCGCATTTGATCCCTCTGTTGCTCCAATTAGACAAAGTAACTTATGCCTTGAAATAGCCCTTCCTACAAAACCGCTCAGCAATGTTGATGACCCAGATGGCGAAATAGCTCTATGTACTTTATCTGCATTTAACCTTGGGGTAATTAAAGATTTAGAAGAGTTAGAAGATACAGCTGAATTAATAGTTAGAGCACTAGACGGCTTACTAAGTTATCAAGATTATCCTGTTCCAGCAGCAATTCATTCCGGTAAAAGAAGAAGGACCCTTGGAGTTGGAGTTATCAACTATGCATACTATTTAGCGAAGAACGACGTTAAATATTCTGATGGGTCTGCGAATAATCTAACTCATAAGCTCTTTGAGTCTATCCAGTATTACCTACTAAAAGCCTCTAATGAGCTAGCTAAGGAACAAGGTGCGTGTGAACTCTTCCACGAGACAAACTATGCTAAAGGACTCTTACCAATTGACACATACAAAAAAGATGTGGATGATATTTGTGATGAAGAGCTTCACTTAGATTGGGAGCAGCTTAGAGGAGACATTAAAGAACATGGTTTAAGAAATAGTACACTCACTGCTCTTATGCCTGCAGAAACCTCTGCTCAAATCAGTAATGCTACAAATGGCATCGAGCCACCAAGAGGCTATGTCTCTGTAAAGCAAAGTAAAGATGGAATCATGAAACAAGTTGTTCCAGATTTTGAAGAGTTGAAAGATAAGTATGAATTGTTGTGGAATATTCCAGACAACAAAGGATACCTAGAATTAGTTGCAATTATGCAAAAGTTTGTTGATCAAACTATCTCAGCTAATACAAATTATGATCCTAGCAAATTTGAAGATGGAAAATTGCCACTACAGAAGATGATTCAAGATATTTTAACTACCTACAAATTAGGTATTAAAACACTTTACTACCACAATACAAGAGACGGCTCTACTGATGCGCAGGCAGAGAAAGAAGTAGCAGCCGAACAAAAGACTGTGGAGGTAACGGAAGAGATTTCTACCAATGAGTATGAAGAAAATACTGATTCAACAACTTCAGATAAATATGGAGCGGTAGATTACATACAAGAAGATCCAGATGACTGTGGGGATGCTTGTAAAATATGAGGAAGCGAGGAAATAATGGCATATTCTACATTTAGCCAAGAAAAAAATGATGCACTCCAGGAACCGATGTTCTTTGGAAATCCAGTAAATGTTGCGAGGTACGATCAACAAAAATTTGAGATATTCGAAAAACTAATTGAGAAACAATTAAGTTTCTTTTGGAGACCTGAAGAAATAGACGTCTCAAAAGACCGTATTGATTATGGAAAAATGTCTGATCATGAAAGACATATCTTTATTAGTAACCTGAAGTACCAAACACTTCTAGATAGTATTCAAGGAAGATCACCTAATGTAGCTCTACTACCATTGGTTTCGCTCCCTGAGCTTGAGACATGGATAGAAACATGGGCTTTCAGTGAAACAATTCATAGCCGAAGCTATACACATATCATTAGGAATATTACAAATGACCCATCTCTGATTTTTGATGATATCGTTGGAAACAAGGATATTGTTGAGAGAGCTGAATATACATCTCGCTACTATGACGACTTAATCAATTATCAACAAGCATACAACCTCCACGGCGAGGGAGTGCATAAAACAGATGTGGGTGAGCTTGATATAAACATGCGTGATTTAAAAAGAAAATTGTATATGTGCTTAATGTCCGTAAATGTACTTGAGGCAATAAGGTTCTATGTTAGTTTTGCTTGTAGTTTTGCCTTTGCCGAACGTGGGCTGATGGAAGGCAATGCAAAAATTATCAAACTAATTGCTCGTGATGAACAGCTTCATCTCTCAAGTACACAACATATGATTAATCTTATCAGAACTGGTCAAGACGACCCAGAAATGGCTGAGATTGCTGAAGAGTGTAAACAAGATGCAGCTGATATGTTTAAAGAAGGTGCGGAGCAAGAAAAAGAATGGGCAGAATACCTATTTAAAGATGGCTCTATGTTGGGATTAAACAAAGAAATTTTATGTCAATATGTTGAGTACATAACTGATGTAAGAGTAAAAGCAATTGGAATAGATCCAATTTTTAATGTAACTAAGAACCCTATTCCTTGGATGAAGACTTGGTTAGCTAGTGATACAGTTCAAGTAGCGCCACAAGAAGTAGAGATAAGTTCATACCTGGTTGGACAGGTAGATAGTGAAGTTAATGTAGAAGACTTAGGAGACTTCGAGCTTTAATTGCATAAAGTCCGATGAAAGAAAAAGTTACTGTAGTAGTTAATGGCTCAACTGAAATTATTTGTAATAAAAATGACAACTTGCTTCGTGTTCTAGAAAAAAATGGTTATGAAATTGAATATGAATGTCAGGAAGCTCACTGTGGAACATGCAGAACTGTTATGACTGAAGGTGAAGTAGAATATTCTTATGAACCTGTTGCGTATATAGGCAAAAAAGAAGTTCTTCCATGTTCTGCAATCATTAAATCAGATCTTAATCTGATTATTGAGTGGTAAAAATTTATTCTTTCTGTTATTTTTTAAACTAATTTAAATTAACACTTTTAAAAACCGATATACCTATACAGTAATCAAAACAGTTGACATTAAAGTCATTAAGTTGTGATAAACTTTTTGAATTGCAGTTAAAAACTAAATTTAAAAAATATCTATATTGGCTAACACTTTTAGGTATCAATTTTATAAGTCTTTTCTTTAAATTAAAAGACATAAATTTTGTTGAGTATAAATATGACCAATATTTTGCTGATAACGTAATACAAAATTGTAAGATTAAATTATTAAATTTTTCAAATTTAGAATTCCTTTACATACGTTCTTCTTCAGGGGTTCCACAAGGCCCATTTCATTTTTCACTAGAATGTATTGCTGGAATATTAGGAGTAAATGATTTCACGGGATTTTTGCTATTAAAAATAATTTTTTCCCAAATATTAATTTTCATCATAATATATTTGCTACAAGATTACTTATCAAAATTTGAGATACTTACACTCCTCTTGTTAATTTTATTTAATCCCTATCTAGTTATTTCTTCCAGAAATACAAGTATTGCTTATGGATATGAGGTTTTACTAGTTGTATTTTTGTATCTGATTTTAAAGGTTAACAATAGCAAAAAAAATACATTGATTTATGGTGCTTTTTCAATTTTTACACTAGTGTTTTATTTCCCAACATTCATTTTTATAAATTGTATAAATGGAGTACTTTTTCTAAGGAAATATTTTAAAAACCTTTTGCATTTTATTTATGGAAACCTCATTGGCTTGTTTCTAGCAACTATTGCATATCTTCCATATTTACTTTCAAATACTCAACTAAATTTAAACAATGGTTCTAAATCTTGGGGATTAAGTTCATATTGGAGAATTAATCTTCATGCCATCAGTGGAGACTCATTAAATAATAAAATTAATTCTACAACCGATGTCGAAGCTTTATTAAGGCTAGTACCAAATTACTTAAATCTACACAAGGTAAATTATGCTTTAATCACTTTCCTATTAATTCTATCTTTACTTAGTTTCCTAAATAATTTTAACTTTAGATCTCTTGATATTTTTGATTACATATTTTTAATAACAATGACCTTTACTGGAATATTTTATACGTTGCTAGATATTCCCCTATATCCGCACTACTTCTTCTTTAATATATTTTTTGGAATTATTTTTATTGTTAAAAATATTAGACCCAAATTTGTACTTTTTATAATAAGTTGTATTTTTGTAGTTACAAGCTCAATAATTATTCAAAATTTCCATTTATATATTCAAGAATATAACGGTGCTCAGACCAGCGATTATGGTAAGTCTTATAATACGTGCGGTTGCTGTGTTGATGAAATTAGACAATGTAAAGGTCAATAAATCTTATACTTAATTGTATTAATTAAGTACATCACACCATCCATTGGCTTTATCTTTTTCCCCTCCTCGTAAGACCTGCCTTCATATTTAATTGGAATTTCAATGATTGATTTATATTTTTTTAAAAATTTTGAAACTATTTCAATTTCAATTGAAAAACCGTTTTCATATAATTCAATTTCTTTAAATGTATCTGTCATCATCATTTTATAGCAAGTCGCTATATCTGAAATTTTACGAAAGTGCACAAGGGAAAAAAATAAAGACATTACTTTATTAGCAATATATGTTCTTCTATAAATATTTGTTCTTTCTTTATTACCAATAAATCGTGAACCGATTATCAGACTTTGAGGGTTTAACTTAGCTTTTTCAAACATTTCAACCAAGTCTTCAGGAAAATACTCTAGGTCTGCATCGTGTATCACAACAAACTTGGTTGTGATATGATTTTTTGCATTGTTTAATGCATTTCCTTTTCCCTTGTTTGTAGAAGATTTTATATACTTAATGTTTTCATATTGTTCTTGGTAATGCTTCGCAATTATATCTGAGTCATCATTTGAATTGTCATCTGAAAGAATTATTTCTGAAAAAATATTTTGAGCTAATAGTCTATCTATGGAGTAAGCAAGAGTGTTTTTTTCATTATAAAAAGGAACTATGACACCTAAATTATCCACTTTTAAATTATACCTTCAACTAATATAATAAAGTTAATATTTGGGCGCTTAGCTCAGTCCGGCAGAGCGCTTCCCTTACAAGGAAGAAGTCACAGGTTCAAATCCTGTAGCGCCCACAAGGGTTTTCAGAAATAAAATTCATAAATCTATAATTAACAAATAGATTGATAAACTAACAACTCATGAAAAATAAAGTAATAAATAAATATGTATTAATTTTAGTTTTATCATTTCAAAATTTAATATATTTTTTTATTACTTTTTTAAACTTTAATAGTTTAAGAGGTACTGACTTTAACAAATATGGTAAATATTTTGATTACTTTTATAATCCTGAACAAACTCAAGTTGGTCTTGAGTCTGGCATTAGCTATTACTGGTTTGTTACTCGGTTTTTTAATTTTTTGAAAACACCCTTACTGTATTCAGAAAATAATATAGAAGCTATTAAAACTGCTTCTATATTATTGGCAAATTTTATCCTTTTTATAATTGGATTAGTTGGTATTCACTATTTACTAAAAACTTCATTGAACTTTAAAATTGAAAACACCTTACCTTTATTGATACTGTTATCGGTATTTCCTCCATTAATTGGAGCAAGAATAATTCTTAAACCTGAAATACTAGTTTTTAGTTTATTACCATGGTTACTTTTGTTCTATTTTGAATACTTTAAAAGTAATTTGATTATCTACTTAATACTTTCTTCACCAATACTTGCTGTATTGCTTTCACTGAAAGCAAGTATCTCACTCATGCTTGCATTTTTATTGGTGGTTATTTTAAATAAAAAAATATTTCAAAAAAAGTTTATTACTTTTAATTTAATTTCATTTGGTATATTCTCATTACTTATTTATGAGAACTATTTGATTAATGGTAATTATCTATGGGAGCATGTAGTTCAAGATAACTATAATTCAAAAGCTACACTTGATTATTTTTATAATTTTAATTTAACTGAACTATGGAATGATCCATACAGAGACAATTTTAGAAATTCTATGATATCAATTTTGCTAATTGATACATTTGGAGACTACTGGCAGAGATACTGGTTTCATTTTGATGGCTGGGGTTTAAAAATTGATGGAAACACAAGAAGTAAAAATTTTCCTGGTAATTTAAATGTTATTAGATTTTCAATTATTTTATCGTTATCATTTTATTTCTATTCTGTTTATTTCTTATTTACAGAAAAAAACAAAAATTTAAGAAATCTAGGAATATGTGGATTTATTGGAATTATAACTTTAGCCATAAATGCAATAAATTTATTGCCATTTTTTACTAAAAATTTTGATATCAATAAGGGAGATCCCATGAAAACTCATTTATTCTCTTTTTTACTCGCATTTACTTTTTTGTATTTGTTAATAAAGCTGGGTATACATAAAAATAAATACAGGTTTTTGTTAGCTTTCATTATTCTAAATATTTTTTTTATTTCCATGACTAATCCTTTTGATATATTTTTAGCTTCAAATTCAGAAATATATATAAGAAGAATTGAAACTCTTTTTTTATGTATATTTAATTCTTATTGTGATTCTATTCAAATAATCGAGAGTACTAATAATTATTTTATACCTAATAAAAATGGTCTTTTAATCAATAAAATTTCACTGTTTTTAAGTTTTTTTGGATTGTTTTTTTATATTTTTAAAAAAAATAATAGTAAATTTTTTAAATTAAGAAAGTTAAATAATTTTTAAGTACTTCAATAAATCGATTTAATTGCTTTGACAGTCAAAATTTAAACTTTTCTATTTAAATTGATGATTGATTAACGCTACATACAAAATTTTTACTTATTAGTATTAAAGCTTTATAAAAATAATTCCTAAAAATTGAAACATGAATGAAGAATTAGATATAGCTGCTCTTGAAAGTATTGCAATTGCAAAGAATTACAACAGCTACCTAAAAGAATTATTTTTTTTAAATATAGATAAAAATGATAATATTTTAGATTTTGGAGCAGGTTTTGGAATAATAACAATAATGCTTGATAAATTAGGTTTTAACATCGTGGCCGTTGAAAAAAATAAAAAAGCTATACAAGAGTTATCAAAAAAGAAAATAAAAACTTTTACAAAAATTGAAGATGTGCAAGATAATATAGACTGTATTATTTCTTTAAATGTCTTAGAACACATAGAAGATGATAATGAAATAGTAGTTGATTTCTATAATTTCTTACCAAAAGGAGGAAAGCTATTGTTGTATCTACCAGCTTCAAATATAATATGGACAGATTTAGACAATAAAGTAAATCACAAAAGAAGGTATCAAAAAAAAGACCTTAAAAAATTATTAATCTCAAACAATTTTCAAATTGAAGAATTATACTTTGTAGATTTTATTGGATGGGCTGTATTATTAATTTCTAGAATTCTAAGAATAAATTTAAATTTTGATAAAAGATCTATAAAATTTTATGACAAATATATTTTTAAATCATTTAAATTCTTAGATATATTTACAAAAAATGTAATTGGAAAAAATCTCTTTGTAATTGCTACTAAAGGTTAATTACTTTTTATAATAAATGAAAACTGATCAAGATAGTAAGCTTGATGACTACCTAACTCAGACTTATAATCGTAGGCAATTGTTTGATTATTTTTTATCTCTACAGACGTACTCTCATCAAATAGGGTGATCGAGTCAAATATGTATTTATACCCATCCTCCCATTTGTTGTCTAAATTAGTATCAATAGAAACAACTTTCTCTATATTTAATTGAAAATTATAATTTTTGTTATTTAAGTCAATATATATTTCTCTGGATTTAGATTTCTTTGTACTTCCGGTATCAGGCTGTAGTTGAAATTTTATTTTTACAAATCGAGTTACTGAAGAACCATCAACAATGCCACTAAAATCAAAATTTACTATGTCGCCTTCAGTCACAATAAGATTTCTTGGTCCATTATTTAAAAATTCACCAGAGACTTGGTCGGATGCATTCAGTGCTGGGGGTATGTATGATTGTCCTCCAGAATTAATTACAAAAGCTTTATCAAAAAGTGGATTTAATTTATCTTCAACACTGACACTGTTTAGTGTTGAAGAACCGCTCGATCTCCAAGAAAAAGTTTTAATTAGTTCTAATGAGTATCTGTCATAATTACATTTATTGAGATTAAGTTCATTAGTTGTCATTTCAGGGCCTAGAGGGACCTGAAATCTCATCCCAGTTTCATTTCTAAACACTGCATAAGCAAAATTAGATATTCTACTTTCTTGATTTAAGTTCTTAATTGCTTTAACTGTCTGTCCGGAGCTGTAGGCCTTTATTTCTGTATTTAAGAAGCCGCGCTCAACTGTAAAATTATTTCCATCCTTAGATTCAACTTTCATCAATTCGGTACCAATTAATAAAACTTCGGATACAAAGGCTTGATTTTCATTGCTTAGTTTTATGGTTGTGTCGTCAATCTTAATTTCATCAGACGTATCTAACCTGTTGTCTAAAATATTATCAGTGATATAAACAAAATTTAAAGAATTTGAAGTACTTAATCCCTGACCTGAAGCAATATTTTCATATTTGCCAGTGGAAATGTTTTTTGAAGTTATTAAAAACTTTCCTATTCCACTGTGAGAGCTAACTTGCTGCGAAGATATAGATCCAACAGAAAATTCACGATTTCCTGTCGCTTTTACTACACTTCCGCTACCACTTTCTGCAAAAGTGTAAAACCAAACTCCTGATGAAAAATTATCCAAATTGAATGTTGCCTCAGTTAGGTTCAAAGAAGTTGATAAAGAATCCGGGGCTTTGTTAGAAATGTTAGATGAAAAAGGAGAAATAAAATAAAATTTATATTTGTCACTTCCATCTCCTACTATTTTAATTTTTATCTGTGAACTAGATTCGTCTGTTATCTCGGTAGTTATAGTTGATTCAGTAATATTGCTATTAGAGACACTCAAGCTATCTGATACTAATCCATTAGAATATTGATTTAGTAATCCTGTGTTTAATGAATTTAAGTATGGAGTACCGCACACATCATTTGATGTATTGACACCTTTAAATATGCTGATAACTTCGTTTGAAGTTAAAGAAACATGAGGAACAATACCATAAGTCTTGTTCTGTAAGTCTGTATTAGCCGCAACAACAGTTGTGGTAGTTGTACTAGGTATAGTTGTAGTAGTTGTTGAATCTGTTTCAACCAAAGTAGTAGTGGTGGTAGCAGAATCATTGTTTGATGAAGTACTAACAGCTCTTTCTTCACAACCAGTCCAACTACTCATTTTATTAATTGTGCTAGGTCCTACATCACCATCAACTACTAGCCCTGCAAATGATTGAAAATCTCTAACTGCGTTTACAGTTTGCTGACCTAAATACCCGTCTTCGTCGCCTGCGTTAAAACCGTATTTGTTTAAAAATCTCTGGACATTTCTAATATTTTGAAAATTTATATTTGAATTATTATCAGGAATACAACTATTTGCAACAGTCACTGTAGTCGTGGTATCTAAAATAGTGGTAGTTGTAATTGTTGATGTTGTTGTTTCGGGAACAGAGTTTACACTTTCTTCAACTACGGAATTATTAGTTCCACATAAAACAAACACAAAAATAAAAGCAATTAATTTAAAATTATTTTTTATCATTAATAACTATATTAAAGAGCCTTTTTTCTTTTTATTAGATATTTTTTAAATTACTAAATAAATTATCAATAAATGTAAATTTTACAATCCTATAATCTAGATTATTAATGACAAACCAGGAACCAAAAAGATATTTTTATTTTTCGTCAATCTTAACTCTCCTGTTTTTTCTTCCTGTTTTTTATAATTCAAATATTGGCTCAGATTGGGATTCATATGCGTTAATTGGTACTTATGAAAATTTTATTAAAAATGGTATATATATTCCGTCAAGACCTCCTGGTTTTCCAATTTATGAATTATTAATTGGTTTATGCATTGTAATTGGAGAAAGATTAGGTCTTAACTTTGAACATGTAATTTTGTTGTTCCAATTTAGTTTGTTGATAAGTTTTAATTTTTTAATATATTGTTTTTTTAAAAAAACAGAAAACTGCAACTGGATAATTTATTTAATTATCTCTTTATCACCTATTTATTTAATTTCAGGATTATCTGCTATCGATTATATTTTTGGAAACATATTTGGGTTTCTGGCAATTTTCTTAGCTATGTATTCGTACGAACAAAAATATAGTAAATTTTTCATAGTTTTTTCGTTGGCATTATCTGTTTCAGCAAGATTAAGTAACTTAATATTTTTACTTGTTGTAATTCTATATATTTATACAAAAAAGAAAGATTTAAAACAAAGCATTGTTTTAATGTTTTCTTCTTTAGTTATTACGTCACTTATATATGCAATTTTTTATAATAATTTGTTTAGCTTTTATGTATTTACAGATGTGTATTCAAATTGGTCTGATATGTTTTGTGTTATTAACCTAACAAATACCGATCATAATTTAATCAATAGATTGGGAAGATTTGTATTAAAGCAAATTCCTTTTTTGGGAGGGATAGGGTTCTTAATCTTTGCATCAATCTTTCATAGATTAAAATTTGATATAAAAGGCAATAATTTTTATTTATTCTTAATATTTTTATTTTTTGAGCTTAGTTTTTTAAGACTGCCAACTGAAGAGGGGCATCTTATACCAGCTTTTATTGCATTCATGATCATAATCAACAAAAGCAAAAATAAAATAATCTCCTTTTTGCTTTTATGCGTATTCTTAAGTAACTTTGTTGATTTGAAATTTTATGAGGTAGACAAAATTAATAGTGCCAGTGAAATCTATTTTTCTTTTGATGTTGCTGAAGGTTTATTCATCGAAGATTATAGGTTAAGAAATGAAATCGCTGAAGATAAATCTTTTCATTATAAAAATTCTCAAATTACTCTTTATAATGCATGGTCAAAAGGATGTCCTAATAAATGAATAAAAAAGTTGCAGTAATTACATTTGCAAGATTTCCCTCCGAGATGGCTTATGGGATTCACCTTGTACAAATAGCCAAAAGTTTTGTTGAAAATAATTGCGATGTTAATATTTATTATCCAAAAACATATAATTTAAAAACAATCAGTCAGCAACCAAGCAATTATTACAAAATAAATTCTGATATAAATTTCAAAGAAATTGGAAATTTAGACATAACAAGTTATAAAATTTACAGTATTGCTCCAAAAATTTTACAAAAATTTGCTTACTCAATAAATACTTTTGTTTGGGGTTATAAGGTCAGGAAAAATTTAGAAAATGAGGATTTTTTATGGTCAACAAATCCAAATTTAATATTAATTCTTAAAAGTTTATTTAAAAAATCTTTTTATGAAAAACATGGTGAAGCAAAATACATTCAAAAATTTTCAATCTCAAAATTAAAAAGAGATAAGAATGTACAAATGATTGGAATTACCAAAAAATCTTACGAAGAATTATCTGATAGCATAAATCCTCCCATTTATTTACCTCTAGGAGTTGACAGAAAATTATTTTTTCCGAAGAATTTGGAAACCTCTCATTTGACAATAGGGTATGTTGGCATGCTCGAAACACACAATGTTGATAAGGGTGTGCTTAATGCTTGTAAAGAAATTGTAAAACTTAATAATGACTTTGAAACTAAAACAATTATTGTTGGTGGGCCAAATAAAAAACTTGAAGAAATTAAAAAATTTGTTGAAATTAATAACAAGAGTTCATATTTTGAGATTAATAAATTTGTTCCTCATGAAGAAGTGCCAGAAATAATCTCTAAGTTTGATATTGGAATTGTTCCATATCCAAACAATAAACACATGAATTTATACGCATCTCCAATGAAGATATTTGAATTGGCATCATGTGGAGTTCCAATTTTAGCTTCAGATATTGAAAGTCATTTAGAGCTTGAAAGTTTAAATCTAGGTATTGTTTATTTCAATCACCAAAATTTTGATGATTTTAACGAAAAGTTAATAAATTTAATAAAAGATGAAAAACTTAGAGCTGAGTTAACAGAAAAATCTTTAGACAATATTGATAAACTAAGTTTTGCAAACAGAGCAAAAGAAATATTGATTAGCGCCTGTGGCTCAACTGGATAGAGCATCTGACTTCGGATCAGAGGGTTGGGGGTTCGAGTCCCTCCAGGCGCGCTTTATTGATTAAAAAAATTAATTATTTGCTTTACTCTATTATTTAATGAATATTTCTCTATATCCAAATCAATAAATCTATTTTCAGAAGCTCTGTAAATAGATTTTTTAAGCGAATCTAAATCATCATTTTCAAAATAATATATGTTGCTTTGCTCGGGTAGTAAATTATGAGATGGAAAATTAACAGCAATTACTTTCAGGTTGGCTGCTAGATATTCAAAATATTTCAGTGGAGATGTAAAAAGTCTTGAATGCTTGTCATCAGAATTGATTAATAATCCATAAGATGAACTCAAAATTTCATTTATAGTTTCTTGTCTACTTAATCTTCCCTTTATAGTTACATTAGACAAGTTTAGTTCTATTACGATATTTTTTAACCTATTAGATTCTGAAGTTGGTCCACCTACAATTGTGAGGTTAAATTCTTGAAGGCTTTGAAAAACACTTAATATTTTCTCTAAATTTCTTTGTTTGCCAAACCTTAAGAGGTTACCAACAAATACAATTTTATTTTCAATTTTTTCATTTTTAGAAATATTTTGGAACAACTCTACATCAACACCGCTAGCCAAATTTAATGATTTTTGAAGTGGCATGTTAAATTCTTTTTTAATTAGTTCATTTAAATAAATAATTTTTACATTTTTAAGATTAGATACTTTTTTGAATATATAATTTCTGAGCTTTGAATACTGATGACACTCAAAAATAATATTTAAATTTTTCTTAGATAAGAAATACAAAACCCAGTCAGATCTTGTGAGAAAATAATCACCTTTGTTTTGCACATTAGTAAAATTTTTTGATATTTTCCTTGCCCACAAAAAATGGCTTAAATGATAAAAAAATCTTTTAAAAAATTGTAATTTTCCGAACGGATATGGATGTGGAGATCCAAAAACATTTATTATTTCATTAAAGTTATATTTTTTTTGTATTGTTTCTAAATCTCCTGAACTGCTTTTTTCCCTTAGCGGAAAATAAAGACTTACTTCATAATTGTTTAATACAAAATACTTTAAATTAGATATTGTTTGTATGCTATTTGCGGTATCTGCCGGAAATGTTTGATATGTTATATAATGTAAGATTTTTTTCATAAATTGTATAAATAAATTATAAGTTTATTTATTTATACAACCTAATAGTTTTTGATATTTCATAATTTTGATAAAATTCTTTCTATGAAAGCAGATCCTGGTTATTTTGGCCCTAAATCAATGATGTGGAAAGTTAATAAAGAAATCACCGTTTTGTTTGGTGGTGCTAGAGCATTATTGATGCATGCTGCACATCCGCTAATCGCAGCAGGTGCTAGACAAACCTCTTTCTATCAAAGAGACCCATGGAAAAGATTGATTAGAACACTTTCGCTCCAAAATTCTGTGACGTTTGGTACCAAAATTGAAGCTGATGAAAGTGCACAAAGAATTAATAAACTTCATGAAGTCATTAAGGGAGAAGATGTTGTTACTAAAAAAATTTATGATGCTCTTGATCATGAGCAATTATTGTGGGTGCATGCTTGCTTACAAATTTCCTCGATATATTTCTATGAAAAAACTGTAAAAAAATTAAGTGAGTCTGAAAAAAATCAATACCATAAGGAAAACATGCTAGCTGCAAAACTCGTACTCATTGAAGAGAATAATATGCCACAATCTCATGATGAATTAAAACAATGGGTAATAGATAAATCAAGGGAAGAAGAGTATTTAATATTCACTGATGTTGCTAAGGATGTTCAAGATATTATAGCTGGAGGGCCTGTGCCTAAACATATTAAACCAATTTGGCCATTTATAGCATTTACTGCATTTCATACATTACCACCCGAATTCAAAGATTTATATAATATAAAATCAAGTAGAGCTATAAATTTCTTGTTGGGTTTCAATTTACTTATGCTCAAATATACAAGGCCTTTACTTCCACCATTTTTTAGATTGATTGCACCTGCAAGATGGGCAAAACAAAGATTAACAAGAAAACCTAATTTACAATTCAAAGATAAAGCAAGATTTTAAATTATAATTCTCACATGGATAAAAACTCAAATTGGTCTGAAATATCTAAAGATTTGAATAATGCTAAAAACAAAATAAAGGACAAAATAAATTCTGAAGTAAATCATGAAGATTTGAGAGAATCTCTAAATGGTACTTTAAACGAAATTAAAAATTTGTTCAATGACATCATTAAAACAGTGGAGGAGACAGTAAAAGATGATGAAATTAGAAAAGAAACTAAAGATGTTATTAAAAAGATTAATACAGAACTCATAGATACATTAAATATCAACAAATCAAGCAATGCTGAAAAGAATTATCAAGAAGAAGAGTAGAACTTTTTCTCGCTTCTATTGTAAGTAATTCCAATAATTGAAAGTATGCACAAGTAAATAAAGGTATTATTTGCTTTTGGTGTCCTGTCAATCTCAAAAAATCCATTATTTGGATAAAATCCTCCATCGACATAATGAACACATTCAGCAAACCCATTTACAGTTACTGGATTACCACTTTCGTCAATTAAGTTTTTTGGTAAATAATTTTTATCTGGTTGAAATATTAGATATCCATCTTGATGCATTTTTGGAAGATTGTAATTTTCTAAATTTCCACAAATTGCCATTTCTTTATCTAGGCATTGAATATCTACAGAAAATATAGTGTTGAAGTATGGTTTTACATAATTACATGAAATTGTTGTTGGTATTTTTTCTAAGATTGCAACTTGAGAATTTTGAGTATAGTTTTTTGGAAAGCCAAAAATAAACAAGAATACTGCAATTAAAGAAATCGCTTTTGCATAGTTCGTCCAAAAATTTTTACTTTTCAATACATCTAGCAAAATAAAAATAAATGAAATAGCTAATAAGAAAAAATAATAGTGTGTTTTAAGTGTGTCTCCCTTTTCAGGATTAAAGTGGAGTCCAAATAAACCTAGTGAAGTAAAAGTCAAAATAATAATGCCCACTAAATAAATAAATTTAAATCTATTAATTTTCCAAAACGAACTTATAACAAAAAGAATTGACAAAATTACTGAGAAATTTCGTCTAGGGTGTGCCAGAAAATCAAATAGATTAACTCTATCTATAACAAAAATACTCCTAGGGTGTTCCCAGTAGCGATTGAAATAGTCATTAAATAAATCGATTAAGGTTATCCCAATTAAGGAATTTGCATGGGTATTTCTATATGGATTTGTATATAAATCAGCAAAATTTATAGTAAATAAAAAGCTTGGACTTGCTTTAAATAAATATGAACTTTGTTCTTCATGTGTAAAAAAACTAATAGTGTTAACTGAAACATTTTCTGAATAAAGAAAATAAAAAGACAAGAGAAATACAAATCCTGGAATTACAATATTTTTTATTTTTAATAAATTTATTTTCGAAAAATATAAAATTCCCAATGATACAAATGTAATCAATGCTACCGTTCCTTTACTAGTAGCAATAATTGACAGTAACAAAGACGCGTAAATTAGGGAAAAATAATTTTGTTTTTCTAAATAATTGTCAATAGCAAGAATTATCCAGGGTAAAAATGCAAATGCTAAAATTTCTGGTTTCATTATTAATCTTCCACCAAATAATGGAGGGAAGAAGTTTAAAACAGAAAAAATTAGAAATATTTTTTCCCAAGGAATTTTCCTTGATCTTAATAAAGTAATTAATCCAAAAAGTCCGACGAGATAAAAAGCAAAATTACCAAGTTGTATAGCTGTACTGTATATATATTCCCAGTTTTCAGATACATAAAAATTTTGAGAAGATTTAATAAATAAAGAAATTATCCAAAAATAAAATAATCCTTGTTCTCTAGTAGGAGTTTCAATTTCGCCCATAAAATATTCAATATATCTAAAGTATCTATAAAAATCTGTACCATCGATAGAATTATAAAATATCTCACCAATACTATGAGATAAAATTAATGATGCTAAAAAAGTTGTTAATGAAAGAATATTGCGAACAAACGACTGTCTCTTTTTTTTTATCATTTTTCACATTGTAAATTTAAACTTACATGGATTCCTGAATCTTTTTGCATGTGTGGATAATATGCTTGTGAATGATCATCAAAATCTTTTTGTTCTTTAAAAAACTCTTGCCAGTCCCAAGATTTTATATTTTTAAAACCAACTTCGTTTAGTACCTTATTCAACGAATTTTCATCGTAAACTGTTTTATGATAGATGTATTCTTGATTTCCGATATCCCATTTTCCATATAGAGGACCTAGTATCGATAAGAGATCTTGGCTTGATTGATATACCTCAACTAATTTTGGGAAATTTGGTACAGCTAATCTTAATATGCCACTAGGTTTTAAAACTCTTTTCCATTCATTTAATACATTTATAACATCATTTCTATCAAAATATTCAAGAACATGTGAAGCATAAATTTCTTCAACTGTGTTGCTTTTAAAAGTAGATAAATCATCAATGGGCAGCTGATAATCAATATGTTCGAATTCAGCAATGTCTACGTGTAAATATCCCTCAAGATATCTCTTTCCACAGCCCAGATGTAATTTCACAACTTGCTCCTTAAAGCTAATATGCCCAAGAGAATTTTAAAGCCATCTGTTAAAGCATTTACTTTTGTTACCCCAGCATATCTTTCTCGTTCTTCACTCAAAATTTCTACATATTTTAAGCCCTTTTGGTGAACTTTTACAGGCATCTCTAAACATAAAGTGAAATCATCAGAATCTAAATTAATGTGATTTAATATGTTTTTTTTAAACATTGGATAAAAAAATAGTGAATCAGAAATTTTGGGGCCGAACAATACCTTTACTATTAAGGTAAATATTTTATTTCCAAAAGCTCTAACAGGTGTATCGTCAGGACTTTTTGCTCCATCTTTATATCTTGAACAAAAAACTGCGTCGTTGGAGTTCATTAAATTTCTCATCTCTATAAGAGCCTTCGGGTTATATGAACCATCACCGTCCATGTATGTTACAAAAGGAAGAGTTGTTAAGTCTATTCCTTCTTTAACAGCACTTCCCCAACCATTTTTGCTTTGTAATACAAACTTTACATTATATGTCTCGGCAATATCCTTGGTATTGTCAGTAGAATTTCCGTCAACAATTATGATTTCTCCTAGGTCGAATTGTTGCAGTTCGTCTAGAACATATTTAATACACTCCTCTTCATTGTAAGTTGCTATAACTAAAGATACGTCTTTTAAAGATACAGTATTGATCGGTTCATTCATATTAACTTCTTTCAGTTATTTGAAAAACTTGTTTACAGTTATAACAATTTTTTCTAAATCTTTCTCATTTAGTTTAGTTGAGGAAGGTAACCAAAGTATTCTTTGAGCAATGTCAATAGAATTTTCTAAAGATGTCTGCTCTACTTTGCTCAAGTACTGTTGCAGACTTAAAGGTGGATAACAAAACCTTGTTTCTATACACTCCTCTTTTAAGTAATCAGATAATTCCGTACATTCCTCTTTACTTGATAATATTATGTCAATAAACCATGGAGTTTCAAAATCCTTAAATTGGATCATTTCAATATTTTCTAAATTGTTAAGAAAATATTGAAATAACTCTTTCTTTTTTTTAATAAGTGAGTCAAGTCTTGATAGCTGTGATAATCCTAGTGCTGATTGTAAGTCAGTAATTTTAAAATTAAGGCCAAAACCTGCATGCCAATCGCTTTTATCTTTCTCCCTATTAAATGTTTTTAAATTGATAAGTTTTTCATAGGTATCAGAGTTATCAGTCATCACCATACCTCCTTGACCCATAGTGATTATTTTATGAGGTGTAAATGAGAGAACACTTATGTCACCTAATGTGCCACAGTTTTTATTCGTATATTTTGAACCAAGAGCATGAGCAGAGTCCTCGATCAATAAAATTTTATTTTCTTTGCAATACTTTTCAATCTCTAAACCGTCACCTGTTCTACCATTTAACGGAACAAAAATTACAGCATCTAAATTTGATTGCTCTTTTAATGAATTAATTGACATAGTTAAATTAGAATCAACATCAATTAAGACTGGTATTGCATCAGCCCAAATTACGGCATTGATAGTAGCAATCATTGTCATATTTGGAACAGCAACTCTTTTTCCTTTTGTAATTCCATTTGCAACTAAAGAGAGATATATTGCAATTGTTCCATTTGGAACCGCTACAGAATGTTTTCTTCCAACAGTGTTTGAAATTTGATCTTCAAGGTTGCCTGTAATTTTATGCTCAGTAATCCAAGAGCCACTGCTTAAATATTTTGTGACTTCATCTATGTCTTGTGCGCTAATTTCTGGTTCTATTTGATTAATTTTTTCGGACATTTATCCTTGTCCTGTCTTTTTCTGGCCCAAAATAAGGTCCATTTTTAACCTCAATTACCTTTGTATTTTCCAAAATTTCATATTCATGTACTCCTTCATACTGAATAATCATTTGTCCTTCGTTGATTACTTCAGAATGTACTTCTACACCTTCTTCGGTAAATAAATTACATTTTATTTTTCCTTCTAATACAATTACTACCTCTTGAGTACGATATGAATTTCTTTCAAAATAATTATGGTAATGAGCATCTAAAATTTTGTTTTTTTTATAATTCCAAGTTCCTACTTGAATAAATGATTCATCCCTAGTTAAAAAACTAAGTCCTTCATCCATTTCGTTAAAATTATGTATAGATGCAAAATGCCTGTCTTCAAAAAATACTTCTCTACCCATATTGCTCATAGTTCTTATTGTACCAATCAACTGTGTTCCTAATACCAATTCTTAATTCGGTACTTACTTCCCACTCAAGTATTTCTTTTCCTTTTGTGCCGTCTACTTTTTTTTCTAACACACCATCTGGTTTAGATTGGTCGTAATTAAATTCACCATCCCAACCAACTTCAAGTTTAATAATTTCAGCTAACTCTTTTATTGATATGCCTTTCTCGACTCCTACATTAAATAAATGGTGTCCATCGGGTATGTTTATTGACTTTATAAGAGATCGAGCCCCATCCTCAACATATAGCCATTCTCGAATTGGTTTACCGGTACCCCAAATTTCTACAGTATTTAAATTATTAATTTTTGCATCACAAATTTTTTTTATAATTGCTCCCAACGCGTGTGATCTTTCAGCGTAAAAATGATCTCCGGGTCCGTACATGTTTGAAAGAACTACGTTTGCAGAAGAAAATGTATACTGGTCAAAATAAGCTTGTCCTAGTTGTATGAAAAGTCTTTTTGATAATGCATAATTAAAAACTGATTTATCTGGTGGTCCATTAAATATATCCTCTTCTTTATAAGTAGTAAATTCTGCTGGATATGCACAGTTTGAAATTGGATTTATTAATTTTTTAACAGCATTGTCGTTTGACGCCTTGTATATATTCATTGCCATTAGTGAGTTTTTTGAAAGCATTTCAACAGGGTATTTATAACCATATGATATTCCACCAACAAATGCGGCACAATTTATAACAACATCTGGCGAATTTTCTTTTAAATAGTTACTAATCTCGGAGAATTCTGTTAAATCGCACTCTTCTTTTCCAGGAATTTCTAAGATTTCAAAATTTGAGTGCTCTGATTGTAAAAGTTTATTGACCCAGCTTCCAAGAAACCCATTAGTACCAATTGTTAAAATTTTCATAAATATTAACTAATTGTTGGATGTTCCCATGTCGGAAGTATTAATCCTTCTTTAATTAAAGAGTAATCTTTTTTTGCCTCAGTTATATCCTGCTCAACCATTATTTTTACAAGTTCTTTAAAGTCAACTTCTGGTTTCCAGCCAAGAGTTTCTCTAGCTTTAGTGGAATCTCCTAATAGATAATCTACTTCATTAGGTCTGAAATATTTTTCTGATGTTATTACATAATCTTCCCAATTTAAATCGACATATTTAAATGCTGCTTCAGCAAATTCGCGGACGGTCTGAGTCTTTCCAGTAGCTAAAACCCAATCGTCTGGTGTGTCGTGTTGCATCATCATCCACATTCCATTTACATAATCTTTTGCATAACCCCAATCTCTACTTGCATCTAAATTTCCTAAAGTAAGTTTTTCCTGCAAACCTATAGATATTCTTCCAACAGCTCTTGAGATTTTCCTTGTTACAAAAGTTTCGCCCCTTAATGGAGATTCGTGATTAAAAAGAATTCCGTTCACTCCAAATATTCCATAAGAATCTCTATAAATTTTAGTTATTTCATGAGCAAATACTTTTGATGCTGCATAAGGACTTTTTGGATCAAACTTTGAGTTTTCGTTTAACATTTTTTTAGAAGCACCTCCGTACATTTCAGAAGATGAAGCTTGATAGAACTTGATATTTTTATCTGCATTCCTAATAGCTTCTAATAGTGAGATTGATCCTAAAGTTCCAACTTGAGTTGTAAATATCGGATTAGAAAAAGATACTGCTACATGAGACTGTGCTGCTAAATTGTAAACTTCATCTGGTTGAATATTTAAGATTAAATTGGTTAAAGAGGAAGAATCTAGTAAATCTGAGTAATGCAGGACAAACTTTTCATCACTCGAAAATTGTGAAATCAGGTCATCTATTCTTACTGTGTTTATCGATGATGACCTTCTAACGGTACCATGTACTTCATAACCTTTTGAAAGCAATAGTTCTGCTAAATACGCACCGTCTTGTCCTGAAACTCCAGTTATAAATGCTTTCATATATCTGTATTTTACATAATTAAACGGTTTTAAATTATATAATAAATTTAATTATTTTGCATACTCGATAATCGCAACTTCATTCAAAAAATCTATATTAATAATATTCCATCCACTAATTTGGAAAGCTTGAATGTATGGTATAAGTTGGTGATCACGAATGTGAACTCCAACTAATTTTATCCTTTCTCCTTCAAAGCTATCTAGAAATTCTAAATTGCTATCTAGGCAATCTTTGCCTTCATCTGAACCAATATATTTTGTACAAGCAATATGGAGATTTTTATTTTTAAAAATTGGAATGTGAAAACCCTCTGTTCCTCTGCCGATATCAAAGTAATTAATATCTTCTAAATAAATATCATTTGAGGAGTAAAGGGCTGTTGTTTGTAGGCCACCGTGATAAATTAGAAAGTCATCTTTGGATGTATCAATTTCTTTAATAACTTCTTGAAATTTAATATTATCAAAATACCTAGTTGTTTGCTCATAATTTGGAGTTTGTAAATTTAAAAATAAATATATAACTAATGAAAAAACTATTGCGGATGATAATTTTATATTTCTTAAAAATGATATTGAATAATGTAAACCTTTTACAAAGAATATACAAAAAATAGGCAATAAATAAATTGAAGATCTAAAGCCACCAAAAGGCCATATTTTTAAAATTGCCGCTATCAAGTTTATGAAGATACCAACTATTGAAAATAGTAGAAAATTGGGATTATTTCTTAAAAGATAATACGAACCTATCAAAAAAAATAAAATTGAAATAGATAGTGGAAATTGAAAAAATCCTAAATCTAATTTATTAGACTCACCAAAGTACCGTATAAACGAATATCCTAACCATCTAAAAAATAAAAACGGTCCACCCTCTGTAGGAGCGTAATATGCAATTACAAAATTTTGCATTCCTGGATCTCTCCATCTATAAATTTGAATTGCTGAAAGAATAACTCCTGGAAGAAAGAAACAAATGTTGGATAGAGACCTGATATCTTTTCTTTTTAAATACTTCACAAAATTTATTAAGAGCAAAGATCCTATTAGAGGCCAGTTCGATAATGAAATTAATAATAGAAACCCTAGAGAAAAGAAGTATATTTTTTTTGGATCTGATTGAATTTTATAAAATAGAAAAATTGTAATAATTGATATTGCTACATCAGTAGTGTATGGTTTAGTCCTAATACCGTATTGGATAAACATAGGGGAAGAAATAATTAGCAATAATGCAACCAGCTTTTCTGTGTTGTTTAAAATTTTTTCTGGAAGTACCCAGACCAATAATGCCAACAGATTTGAGTATATTAAAAAGAAAACAATCGTATTTTGGGTAGAAAAGTCTAAAATTTTAAAAACTGATTGTGCAAAAATTGTAAAGACAGGATGGGAAACAGCGCAGCATCTTAAACTATCAAGTAATGAATCGAATCTAGATCCCAATAGTAACCAAGAATCATCTCCATAGAAATATTGTTGCGAGTTTAAATTAATTACTGATTTCCATGTAAAAATTAAAAAAAGTACTATCGCGTAAAATTTTATATCATTAATTTTTTTTAACATTTTTTTAAAATTTTTGTATTCTCTCTTCAAATAATTTGCCTATCAAATAAATTAAAACTAAGTTAAATCCAAAAATATAAACTCCATCCATAATCATTAATGAATCCGTCTTAATTTCAAAACTGATTAATAATCCAATTACTATGGCAAAAATAAAGCTGTAAAAACTGAACTTAGTTTTCATTATATTAAATACATATCTAATTAAAAAAAATACTAAAACCAAAAGATTTAACAATCCAAATTTGTTTAATATTTGCAAAACACTCGAATGGGGTCCAGATGTAATTTCGGCATCAGTATTTTTAACTAAATTTAAATATGCACCTGGCCCATTTCCAAATATAAAACTTAATACATCAGGTTTATATCCCTCATAAAACATTGTCCATGGAGCCGTTCTGTTTAAAGGGTCGCTAATAATTTCAAAACCGATTAAATCATTACTTTCTTCAAACGATATTGATTGATAATCTCTATTTGTATTAATATCAAAAAATGGATCTGATCGTTCAAAAACTGGTACAAACTGAAGAACTAAAATAGTAAAAATTATTAACGAAGTTAATTCAATTAAATATTTTTTAGCATTTAAAAACAATAATAAAAATAAAATTAAAAATATAACCAAAACAGACCATCTTGATTGAGATAAAACAGCAGTTAAAATTGGGAAAAATATAAAAATAAAATTTTTAATGTTTTTATTTAAAAAATAGTTAATCATAAAAAAGAAAAAACAAAATACTTGAAAATTTGAAAATACCTCATAATGGTCGGCGACTCCTCTCCATGTCTGTATCTCTCCAAAAGTAATTAATTCTGAATTCCGATTTAAGAAAAATAAATTTGAAAAAGAATTAAAAAATTTACTTACACCAAAAAATAAAGAAAGTAGTTGATAAAATATTACAACATTAGCTGCTTTTTGAAGTATATTTTTAATTTCATACTTGTCTGAATTTTTAAATGTATTTGTTATGTCAAAAAATAAAACTAACAATGCTAAATACCAAATTAATGCAGGTAAATGAAACTTTGTATCTGGCATTGGGGAGACCATATATTTCCATCTGTGGGGATAAGTTACCTCTTTTACATTTCTAGAAAGGTCATATACTTCTAGTTCAAATTCTTCATTTGAAAGTAGGCCTTGCGAATAAATGATTGACTCTAAATCCACTGCTTCTAAGTATGTATACTCACTATCTAGCAGTTGATTTATATTGTTCTCATTAACTGTAATTTTTTTTTCAACAATCAAGGTTTCTAAACTTGGTGAATTAACTAAAGGGTGCAATATTGAAGCAGACAATGCAAAAGTTAAAAATATTAATGTTTTGTTCTTTAAATATTGAGATTGGTTTTGAATAATTAAAAACAACACGTAATAAATTATAAAATCATAAAACCATGGAATCCCTAAACCTGTACTTGTAAATGGATAACACATTAATAAAAGTATCAAAAAGCTACTATTTCTAGTTTTTGATGCTAAAAAAGCAACAATGCTTTTAAAGAAAGAAAAAATAATAAAGATATTTAGCATCAACTGTTCGCTAAAAAAGTTTGTAGTGTTACTGATTAATGAATAACTAAGTATTAATCCTATCAAATATACTAAAACAAATTTTATTTCAAAAATATTTTTGAATTCAAAATCATTTCTATTTTTTATAATTATTTTAAAAACAATGTAAAAAATTAGAAGTTGTTGAATAATTGTTCTTGCAGTTCTAGGAAAATATGTATAAAAAAGGTATTTCGATTCATAAACGTCAAAGTAACTATCCGATATTGTAAAATAACAAAATCTGTTTTGAGCGGTTTCATTGACAAGTTGAACAGTAAAATATGTTTCACTTGATGTTTGATTGTCAAAAAATTTTAAATTTATATATTCTAAAAATACAACTCCGTCACATGATTGATTGTAAAAAAGAAAAACTCCGAAAATAAAAATTAATAAAACTAAATTATTTTTTTCTAAACTTTTAGTTTTCATTTTTTTTCTTTCCTTGCAATAAACAAACCAATAGTAACTAATAAAATTATGGCATTGAACCCAAGACTGTGTGGTTGCAATTGATAAAACCTAGGCAAATAATCTACAATAAACAAACCATCTATTTCACATTTGACTGATAAACCACCATAGTTGTTCTCGGTAATTTTCAGATTTTTTTCACTACTCCATCTATCTGAGTAATTAATAGGTATTTCTATATTTAAATCTTTAGAGCATTCAATTTCTAATTTGTTTTGAGTTAAAAATGTGTAATTCTTTTTCTCATCAGTGTTGTTTTTATAAATAAAGTAAGAACTATCAGTGGAAAAGTCACTATTAATTAATGACAAATTCAAATCAGATAACTCTTTCTGAGAAATTACATAATCAATATCTAACTTATTCATTGTTTCAATATTTATAGCTGCTTTATCAATTTTTTTAATTTTTGACCTATAAATGTCAGAGCTATAATCAACATCATTGATTCCAAAAATTGTAAGTATATTTTCTTTAAAATATAAAAAATTATCATCGTCAATTACAACAACTCTTGAATTTGTGGCTATATTGTTTATTGCAGAATAAGAATTTTCAGTCTCTTGTCTTATCGTGTCTTGGGATAGTGGGAAAGACAAGTGAAAAATAATGAATATTATTAATTGAACTAAATTAATAGCGTAAATTTTTTTAAAGTTACGACTTTTCAAATATTTAATAGTCAAAAAAAGCGACGCTACAATTAATAAATTTTTAAAACTAAAAACTGAGTAATCACTTTCAATTGCAAGAAATCGTTCTTCATAAAATTGAGGGTAGTTCTCAAAGGAAAAATATGCTCCTTTAATGTTTTCTAATAAAAAGTTTTCTACATTAACTGCAACACTTTTAATTTTAAAAATAAGAGAACCGAGTATCCATATTCCGCTGGAGATATAAAGAGTCCTAGATAAGCGTTTGAGATTTAATGAATTAAAGTCTTCACCATTACTAGTTTTTAAAGCAAGAACAAACATGCCAAATAGAGAAATAATAAAAACTCTTTCATAAACAAGGTTTTTTATAGGGGATAAATACACTATCAGAGGCACAATAAAATATGCTTTCTCAATTTTCTTCATACAAATTATCGCCATCAAGATACTTGTTCCGATATAAGGGATATGCGGTATTCCATAAAGTACATTAAAAAACTTTGATAAATCAAATGAGTTAAATGATCCTAAAACAAATGGAAACTGGCTAATTGGAACAAACAAAGTGCTCTTTAAAATATTAACAATGTTGTAGTCAGAAAAAATACTGAGTTGTCTACCACCTTCATTTGATAAATTTTCTAGATAGCCAATAACAAAATCAAAATAAAATGGACTAGATACCAAAAGTATAAATATTTTTGAGATAACAAAGTTTTGAAAAAAAACTGTATTAGTTTGATTTCTATTGGACATTAAAAATAATAAGATGAATATGCCCACTATTAAAGTAGTTTGAATTGAACCAGAAAATAGAGAAAATAAAATTATTGGAATATTAAAAAATATATATCGAGATTCTTTTAAGCTTTTAAGGTAAATGTAATACATCAAAGGCAAGAAACAGAAAGATCCTGATATAAATAAATGGTTAATCCAACTTATAAAAAAAGTATTTAAAGTAAATGCTATTGATAAGAAAATTCCAACCATTGTGTCTGTTGAAAAATGTTTTGAAACCAAAATACATCCATAGTAACAAATCAATACTTGAGCCAAAAAAACTATAGTCAAAGCAAATTCAGTAGAAAAAAATCTATAAAAATTTACAAAAACACTCAAAGGAGCAAAATTGGAATGATATGGAAACTCAATTCCAAATCCAATTAGATTGGAATATCCAACATAACCAGAGGAAGCAAGCGAAGACTTCAGGGAATCCATCCATGGCCAAAAGAGCAAAGGTTGATCAATATAATAATGATTAAGTGAATAATCTAAATTTCCAGTATTAAATGGGGGAACCATTTGAAATAAAAGATTGAATGAGCCTATTAATTTATTATTTAAAACTATTAGAAAAAAAGAGAGGAAAATAAATAGTGGGAATAAAGAATAAAGTAGGCTTTCCCTTTTAAGCATTGGGCACAAGATTAACGTCTATAATCTTTTGATATGTTGAATTCAGTGTCTCATGATTTATTTCAAGATTTAAATGCTTTGCATAAGTCATGACAGCCATACAATGTGCAGAATCTACGTATTGATTACTCTCTACTTTTAGTTGTTTTTTTATTAAGGAAAGTTCCGTACAAGCAATTAAGTACTTATTTTCACCCATTTCTTTAATGGCTCTTTGCATGATGCTGACAGCCTTTTGCACATTATTTTTTTTAATTTGCTCTATAGATTTTGAAATTTCTAATTGAAAACTGTCTGATGGTTTAGACAATTTTAAACCGTGCTTTTTGAAAGATTCATAGTAAAAACTAGTATTTGTTGTGGCAGTAGTTCCTAATAATATAAACTCTTGCTTTTCATTTGTAGTTTCTAAGAACTGGGCTGTTGCCTTATCAATCGTTAAAATGCTTGGAAATTCATTTTGAAGATCATATTTATAAATCCAGTGATGTATTGAGTTGCAGGCTATGTTTATTATGTTTGAATTTAAAGAATTTAAGTACTCTAGGCTTTCCCTTAGCATTCGATAAGGTGCGTCATTGTTTCTATCAACAGAATTTGCCCGATCAGGGATTTTCGAATTGGAATATAGCAAAACTTCAGGATGCTCTTGGTCACCTTTTTCTGTACTAAATAAGTCTGTTAAAATCTTAAAATAGTTAGCACCCGCTTGTGGACCCATTCCTCCTAAAATTGCAATATCAATATTCATCTCTATATATTATTCAAAAATACTATATAAATCTTCGAAAGTTAATGGTTCAACATTCAATTGTTTTCTTATGTTTTCAAAAAAATCTTTGTCTAAATTAAAGTATTCAATTTGGTTTATTATATATTTTTCTGATGGACCATACTTCAGTTCAGCCTCAGATATATATAAATTATCATTATCAATACATACAAAATCAAGTGCTGCAAAAGGATTTCCTAATGATTCAAATATGTTTTGAAATGTTGTTTTATGAAGATTAAAAATTTCTATTCCTACATTCACTGAATCTAAAAATAAATCTTTTGATAGTTTATCTTTTTCACTTACATGAGTAATCGGATTGCTGTATGACACATTTGGATAAATAAAATATGGTAAGGAATTAAAAGCTAAAATTCTGTAGCTCCTGTAATAACCAAGCTTTGATTTTGTGTCGATAAATTGTTGAACAAACCAATGATTTTTATTTTTTAATTTAAATAAACTTTTTATGTTTAAGTTTCTTATTAATTTAGTTATTTCATTTTTCTCGTTTATTAAAAAAGTATCTTTGCCTCCAGAAGAAATAGCACTCCTGAAAAGAAAAGGTGTTTGAATGCTATTTAAAAAATTTTTATCATTTAGCAAAGAGTAATCTGAAATATAATTTTCATGATTTAATTCTTTCATGAAATTATAAAACTCTATTTTAGAATAAAAAATTTCAAATTTATCAATGTCTGTTTTCAATATTATTTCAATATGTTTATTTTGATTATTCTCCTCAATGAACTGTTTAATATCTTGAATATTTTTCTTTGACATAAATTCTCTTTTTGAAAAAATAGCAAGATTAATTATATTTTTTTTGTCGTGATTTAAGCTTTCAATAAATTTTTTAAATTCAACAAGTGATTCAAAATTTAAAATACTGTTTTGAGTGCTTAGCCAATCGTTTATATGCATGTATTCTTCATCTACACTGCTTTTAGTATCAAGATGAAAAAATATGCCAAAATTTAAAAATAAAGGATGTTTTTCATCAAAATTATGTGGAGGTAGTCCTAGCAATACTTTATGTTTTACTTCCACTGACAACTTCCCTCAATATCTCAATTAATTTAGTTGATGCTTGGTCAACGCAAAAATTTTCTTTTACAAGTTTATAGCCATTTTCACTAATTTTTTTATATAAGTTCTGATCTTCGATATATTTTTTTAGAGATTCGTACCATTGTTGAGTTGTAACAGCAAAAAGTGTGTGAACTCCTTCTACTAAATCTAATTTAGATTGTGGCAGTGGCGAAGTCACTGAAGGTATCCCTTTAGATAACAATGTAAGTGTTCTATTTGCATTCCTAATATAAACATTTGTCTCATTAATACTATCTTCATTACTCATTGTAGGAGTTACGCCTATGTCAAAATTCTTAAGAACGCTGTTAAAATCAACGGAGTCGTACTCAAAATATTTTATTGGGAATTTAAAATTAAAATTTTCCTCTATTGTTGATGTATTATTTGATAAAACATGGAAAACAAAATCAAAATCTTCATTTAACATTTCTAAAGCTGGTGCACCATTTATAGAGAATTTATTCATTAAATGGTAGGGATTGCCATGGTACCCGATTACTACTGGATTATTTGTAATTCTATTTTTTGGACTGAGATCAACAGATTTTTCAAAATCCATCCACTCGAATACAGGTATATTAGTATTTTGCTTTACCACTTTTGACCACGGAACACTTCTAACCAAGATTGCATCAATATTTTTTTCAATGATATTCTTTTGCAAAATAGCTTTAATCTTTTGTTTACTAATTAAAGTTATCTCATGATATGTGGTTAATAGTCCTGGATTAAGAAGTAATAACTTTGAAGAGGGGTAGTTTCTTCTTAAACGTTTTATTGTTTTTGCATCATAACCATGAATTAAGACTGCATCATAATTTGTCTCAGAATCATCAAATCTATCAAGCATTTTTACATTTATTTCTTTATTATTATCCTTGATAAATTCAAATAACCATCCAAGCTGTCTCCTGCTTTGAAAACCAATTGGATCTTTATCAGAAAATATTAGCAAATTCATTATTTTTGAAAAAAAATATTTCCATTTTCAATAAGAAGTTTGTTATCAATATTATCAAAGTCTTCAGGTTTATGAGTTACATTTATAACAGTTGTATTAGCAAAAATTTTCTTTTTTATTTTATCAACACTTTCTTTATCAAGATTTGAAAATGCTTCGTCTAAAAAAATAATATCAGGCTTTTGAAGAATCAACCTAATAAATGCCAATTTTTGCATCTGACCATCCGATAATGTTTCCTTGCTTACTGATTTGTTTAAGTAATTATTTGGGAAATTTTCATAAAAAGAAAGATATTTAAATAAATCATCAATTTCAGCTTCTTCAACTCTATTGAGTTTTTTAGTAATTCTTATATTTTCAATTAAAGACGAGTGAAAAATATAGGGTTTATTTCCTACATATCCAATATTTTGAGATGATATCTCAACTTTGCCTTTTGATGGGCTTAGAACTCCAGCAATAATACCTATTAATGTACTTTTTCCAGTTCCATTTTTTCCAACTATTACAGAATGTGAATTCTTATTTATGTTAAAAGTTAATCCAGTAAATAAATATTCATCTGAACCTTGATATTTAAATGAAACGTTTTCAGCTTTTATAGAATCCATAAGAGTTTCATTAATTGTATGAATACCCTGTTCGCTAATATTTTCCTTGATTGATCTAGAGAGATATTTTTCTAAAAATGGCATTTTTACAGTCAATTCATGATAACTTTCATTACTAGCTCCATAGGCTTGAGCCATTCTTAAGGTAAGAAAAATAATTTCTAATGAGTAAGAATTATTAAAAAAATAAATTAATAATGCGATAGACAATGTACCAATGAACTGGGGAGTATTGTAATTAACAAATCGTAGATTTGTAATTTTTAAAAAATTATCAGTAAAAGTTTTTAAAGTTTTCTCAAAGTTCTCTTTAACTAAACCTTCGATTTTAAGAATTTTTATTAAATAGTAGTTATTAGCTATATCTACACTTTCTAAATTAATTTCTTCAAGGCTCTCCTGATAATTTTTGGAAGTAGTTCTATTACGTTTTTTTTGTATAAAAATAAGAAAGCTTGATGTTAATCCAATAATTAATAAAAAAACTGTAATCGAAAAATCTAAATAAATAATGTAAAGCAGAAAAGATAGAAATTGAAAGGTATTTGTAAAAAAAGATACTAAGTTTTTGTAAAGTAATCCAAGCATTGTCGCTTCATTGTTTACTTCATATGCAACATCTGAAACTTCTTTATTTCTTTTTTTTAGAAGCTTATTAATGCTACTAAATTTAAGTTCTTTATCTAAACTAAGTCTCAGTCTTTCCCTTAATATATGATCTAAAAATAAAAAAGTGAACCTTACAAGTATTAGACCAATTAAATAAAAAGCAGCAAAAGAATTAAATAAAAATGAAATATATTGGTTGGAAGTAATTTCACCTGTAATTAAATAATTAAGAATAGAGATTATCAATAAATCAGAAAAAATTACTAAATTAATAAACAAAAAAGAGGTGAGAATTTTTACTTTTTTTTGCTTAATAGATATTTGTTTTGAAAATTGCCATACTTTCGATAAATTTATAAATATTTTCATTATATTTTTAGGTCTAAAAGTTTATCGTAGTCAGATAATTCTGTTTTGGTTAAACTTTCTAATGAGTGGTTTTCAACTACAAAATTAATTGCATTCGATTGAATACTTTCTAGTTTGTACTTTTCAATACTGATTTTATCTAATGTTCTTTTTAAGTCACCTTCATTACATTTAATTAAAAACCCATTGAAATTATCAGTTATTATGTTATTTATACCATCAACATCGTTACCTATAACAATTGAACCGCAGGCCATAGCTTCAATTAGTGTCTTTGGGTTTCCCTCGTAGTGGGAACAGAGAATGAAATATCTGTATTTATTGTAATAATTAGGCAACTCTGTATTTGGTATTGGTTTTATATAATTTATATTTAAACTATTTTTATTTATTTCACTTTGTAATTTATTTAAATATGTACCATTTCCAATAATATTTAATTTCGGCAAGTCATATTTTTTATATTCATTAATTAAAAAATCTAAATTTTTTTGGTGTTCTAACCTTCCAACAAATAATATTTCTTCTAATTTTTTCTCGTTTCTATTTACAAACTGCTCTAGGTCAACGAAATTAGGCCTTAATTTTATCTTATCTTTAATACCGAATTGCATTTCCAAAAATGACTTATCAGACAGAGTTGAGACATTATATTGATTTGAAAAAACCAATGAGATTTTTGTAAGAAGTCTTACTAAAGTACGATTCAGGATTGTTTTGTTTTGATAGTTTGACCACCTTAGAAGGTCGTATCCAGTTCGTATAATTAATGGTTTCTTATAAAAAATTTTAGAAATTATTGCAACCCATGAGCCTTTTAATTGATTTGTTTTAAGAATATTTGAGCCTTTTATTACATCTTTAAATACAAATGGAATAAGAAACGATTTAAATATGTTTATATATTTATTTTTAGAATATTTCAGTCTTGAATACACCGGAAAAACATCTATGCCTTCAAAATCTTGCAACTCTAAATCTTTGTCTCCACCATAAGTAATGAGATTGAACTCAATTTTGTTTTCTTTGTAAATTTTTTTATAAATTTCTAATTCCCGTTTTAAAATTCCAGATGAATCCCAATCATCAAGCGAAATACCGTAAGTAAAAAATAATGTAATTTTCACAATTTTAAGTTTAATAATCTAAGAAAAAGTTATTTTATTTCATGCTAAATATATTGATCTAAAAATATCAGCTACTTTTATGTGGTTGAAGGTGTATAAAAACTATTAATATGATTGTTTATCCTGACAAATCTAATGAACTTAAATCAAGTAAAAATATTTGACCTGTATAAGTTGATATTATTATGTTCCCATATTTGTCATTCTTTACAACAACAGGTGCCACTTTAATTGATTCTGACCTTGTCCTAAAAATATTATCTCCAGATTTGTTAATGATAAATATTTCAAACGTACATTGATCTAAAAAAAAGAAATACTCATTCCAACCGGGCAATGATTCTGATTTATGAATTGCACCACCAATATTTGCACATCTTTCATCAACAGAGGCGTGGGAATATATTGGCTTTACTTCATAATCCCAAAATTTACCTATCTCATCTTTTGCGTAATAAAACTCTCCTTCCTTATGAGGCCATCCAAAAAACTTTGGATCGAGTGAGTTTAAATCAACAAAATTAATTTCCTCAACCTTGTTGAGTCCTACATCTGGTGCAAAAATATAACCATCACCTACAGCAAAACCCCACGGATTTCTAAAACCAAGAGCTAAGATGTATTCAATCTCAAATTTACTTTTAATACTTGGAGTAGACAATACTGATTCTGGTCTGACATCTCCACCAACAGGCGAAAATATTTCTGGGTCATACGAAGGAGTACTTGCAGGATAAACCTCAAAAGATTCGTTCATAGAAAACATTATTAACTTTCCAGAATAAAGATCAGTTCTTAATGGTGTTTCATTTAATGCATAAAGTGAATCTTGGTCGCCAACACAGAAAACCCAAGTGTTTTGATTTACTCTTTCAATATTTCCACAATTGAGCCAATCTAAATTACTGTTTTGAGGAGAAAGAAAAAGTTCTTTTTCTTTTTTAATAGCATTATTCCCATAGTCATAACTAAAAATCGAAATAGAAACTCTTATTTCTTTATCTGTGTATCCAGCAAGAAAATAAAGTTTATTGTCTTCAAATTTTATTGGATTCATTGAGAGAAGCCCTGTCTCCCAGTTTTCTGTAGTTCCAACAAAACTGCTTAAATCTACAAGTGGTTTTATTTCTGATGATTCTTTATCAAGGCTATAAATCATTGATTTTTGATGTCCAACAAAAAAGTATGATTCTAAATTATCGAAATAGTCAATGTCAGTTATGTAATCACCAAAGTTACTAAAATCAAACAGTAAATTAGCTTCAATAGATCCTAAATCACTTGTTCTAGAATACTCACTAAGTACTTTTGCTCTGCTTTGATTATTTAGATCATCTTTACCAACTATTAAATCAATATAAGAAATGCTTTCATCGATTATTGCTCCCTGAGCTAGATTTGCACCCCATACCTTCCCAACACATTCGACTGGACCTGTCTGATAGATAATATTTATATCAAAATCTAAATTATTAACTTCCCTTAGTGTTTGAAGCTCTTGTAATGCTTCTGCTTCAGAGTAAATGCACTCACCATTAAATACTGGCAAATTAAAATTTCCTGTTTGAGATTGGTTAATATTATCATTTTCAGAAACTGCATTTTCAAAAACTTCATCTACTTCTATTTCTGTATTTTCACTTGTATATACTGAAATATCAGAATTTTCTGTTTCAGAATTCTCATTTACCCCACATCCGGACAAAAATAAAAATATTAATATACAAAGTCTTTTCATATATTCAATTTTAATTTAAATCTTATGAAATTCGAAAGTTATAAAAATGGTTTATTTATCAACAACTAAAACTATTTCATCTACATCTTTATTTATAAAAGCCCCCTGTGGTAAATTTGTGCCTATTACTTTACCACTACAATCAAGTGTTGAATCCTCATATATTATTTTAATTTCATATGAGAAATTATTATTTTCTCTTTCCTGAATTAATATTTTTTCAGCTTCTTTTTCATTAAGCTCACAAAAGGAATTAAATGCTGGTAAATTAAATCCAATTTTTTCTGGTACTTTAAATATCGAATAATCGCCATTTGGGTAGAACAATTCTCCACACTTTATACGATTATTTTCCCGACCAATAAAATACTCTAAATTCATTTCAAAAAACAAACTGCATTCACCTTGAAAAAATCTTCCTCTTAATTCTAGTTTTTCATACCATTCAGGAAAGTTTGACAAGCTGTTGGTTATATATTTTTGAGAAATATATGTTGGTATTCCTGTTCTAAGTTCAATGCTGCCTGTATAAAGTTCAACATTTGGCTCAATCAATATAAATTCTGGATCTAACTGAATCAAAACTGCCTCACTTTTTATGATTTGATTATCGAAGCCATTATATTTAATAGCTTGCGATGCATTTACATTAACTAAACCGACTATAACAATCACAAAAAATAGTATTATTTGACTAATATCTAATTCATTTTTTAATGTTTTAACTAATAAGCTTAAAATTATCAAATAAAATACTGTATCAAATCTAAACAAAAATAAACTTGCTAGGCTTCCTGGTTCGCTTAATTGTGAATCTACAAAATGTAAAAAAATTGCAAGAGGGAAATAGATTATAAAAAAATACATGAAAAATTTTAACTTTGAATTATTTAATTTTTTTGATAAATATTGACAAACAAATGAAAAAACTAAAACGTTTGTAAATCCTGTTGACCAATTTCTAAGTAGAAAATCATTAAAGACTATTCCATCAACCTCAAATGGTGCAACATGAAAAGCTTGAAATATAAAAGCATATACCCAACTACTTGGTTTATTAAAAGCATAAACAATTTCATCTTGTCCAAATAAAAATTCAAAACCTGTTGGCAGAACAATTGGTAATGAGAGTAAAATAATTAATCTGAATGTCTTGGTATATTCTCTATTTTTATAAAGTAATTCATAGACACTTACAAAAGCAAACCAGAATAAACCAATTTGAATGTGTGTAAATATTGACAAAAGCGTATAGATGGAGTATTTTTTTAAGTCTTGTTCTAGCCAATTAGATAGAGCTATCAAAGAAAAAGAAACTGCAAATCTATCTTCTTCGAATATTCCAATGACTTCATTGCCACCGATCAGGTCTTGATTTAATACAAAAATAGATATTACAACTATCTGCTGACCTAGATTAAGCCCTAATGCTTTAAATATTCTATATATGGCATAAGATACTAAGAATATAGATGTTGCTTTGATTACTATGTAACCTACTTCAAGTCCGAAAACATTAACTAGTCCACCAGTAAATACGTCATAGAAAAAAGTCCTTGGTGAATTTGGTGTTATAAACGCACTGTTCTCACTCCTGCCGGCAAACAAACCTAAATATCCTCTTGCAACCTTAAACCACTCACTTGGTGCCCATCCACTAGTAAATGGGGGGGTTTTAAAAAACACTACAAAAAGTATCAGTAGAAAATTAAACTTAGAATTAATAGATATTTTGTTTATTTTTTTAGTAAATAATGAAAAATTAAAAAATATTGAAACTAGGAAAAATAAATAGGCCATTTGAAAATAGTTGCTTAATCCTAGTCCTATATAAAAATCAAAAAGGTGATAAACAATTATAAATAAGATAAATTTATTCAGTGAAGCATACTTTTTTGAAAATAAAAATATTAAGCAATAAATTAAAACAGTAGAAATAAGAAATAAATCATATTCCAACATTTGCCTATTTTGATAACCAGCAAAGATTGTATCTTTGATTATGCTTATTAAGCTCTTTGGTTTGTAATGAATTAGAAAGAAGAATAACAACAGAACCGGAACAACTATAACCAAGTTGAAATTTTCAGCTTTTAGTTTTGACATTTGGCTCATTTTTAAAAATATTAACATTATTATTAGAAAATAAACTCATGATTAAACAATTTAAAAGACTCCTTCAGAAACTATCTAAAAAGATTTCTAGAAAAAATCTTGATAAATTTACTGATCAGTACATATCAAGAATTAGTAAAGAACTAGGAGGAATAGACAATATGAAAGTTTTAAATGTAGGTGCAGGAGGAAATATAGAGGATTCTTTGAAAACTAGATTTAATTTTGTCAAAAGTATCGATGTAGATATAAATAGAAAACCAGACCAAATAATTGATGTTTGTGATTTAAATCAATTAAAAAGTTTAAGTTTCACTCCCCAGCTAATATGTATGTTCGAAGTTTTAGAACATACAAAAAATCCTGTAAATGCAATAAATAACTTATATGAAATTGTTGATAACAACGGCTACATAATGCTTTCAGTACCGTTTATATTTCATATTCATGATGAACCGTATGATTTTTTTAGATTTACGAAGTACGGGTTAGAAATTCTTTTTAAAAATTTCAGTGAAATAGTCATAAAACCACGCAATGGATGGTTTGAAACGATTTTGGTTTTATTTGTAAGACTAAGAATGGAAAAAAATTTATTCAGTAAAATAATTGGAAATTTATTTATATTGATTTATTTTTTACTTACACCATTAACTTACTTACTCCAAAAAATAATTAAATCAGAAAAAATTACTACGGGATATTTTGTATTCGCAAAAAAGTAAATATTTAACAAAGTCGAACTAAACAATGATTATTGGTGGCCAGAGGCAAAATCGAACTGCCTACCCCTTGTTTTTCAGATAAGGGCAAACCTTGTGACCTTGTATCAGTTTATCTTATTCTATTTGATTTTACGCTCGTTATAAACAGTCTCTATGTCGTAGTGAGCGGTAAATACAACAGACTTTCATACTGAGCAGGTCATAGTTTGGTCATAGTTTTAGTAAGCTAAAAGTAGAGGGAGAATTATGAAGCGTGGTGAAATATTTATACTCGATGGAGAAGAACTTTCAAATATACAACAGTCCTTATTTGATCTTGAGAGTATATTTCAAGAAATTGTTGAGAAACATCCACAGCTTCTAAATTCAATTACAAATAGTCCATACTCCCCAGTCTTAATAAAAAGAGAGTCCGGTATTGCAGATAAGAATAGTGCTGGTAGTCGTTGGTCTATTGATCATCTATTTGTCGACACTGATGGTATCCCAATTCTTGTTGAAATAAAAAGAGCTCAAGATACAAGATTAAGAAGAGAAGTTATTGGACAAATTATTGAATATGCATCTCACGCAGATCACTCTTGGACCAAGGAGTCTCTCTTGGAAGATATCAATACAACTTGCGAAGAACTTAGCCTTAACAAAGAAAAGCTTAAGAATATTCTCTATACAACTTACAAAGAAGATGATTTTTGGGATGTTGTAAAAAATAATTTAAATACTCAAAATATGCGGTTAGTTTTGGTTGCCGATGATATAAGTGGGGAGCTGGAAGCAAGCTTAGAGTGGTTAAATGAGCTTTCTCCAATTGAATTTATTGGATTGGAAATAAAAAAGTTTGATTTAGAAGGAAAAACAGTACTAATACCAAGAACTATCGGTAAGACAAATGCTCAAAAGCTAATCAAATCTAAATGGACGGAAATTGAATACCAAAGAGCGCTTGGAGATGAGACAAAAATAGAACTTCTAACCGAAATTGAACATTGGGCTACTTCCTTAGGAATTTCTGTCGAACTAAACGATTCTAAAAAAGGTGGCAAAGCATTCAGACTCAACGGAAATACTATCTTTTCTATTTTTACTGATGGTGTAATTCAGTTTCGTATGGGTTTTTTAAACAAAAAAATATTTAACAATAATAAAGTACAAATAGATAATTTTATTAATGAAGTTTGTACTAATTTTGGTGAAAACTCTTTTACAGCAAATAAAGGATTTGGAAATATCTTGCTAGACGATATTCAAGAATCTAATAAAAATGACTTTTTCAACCTTATAAAAAATCATCTATTAATTTAATAGAAAAATTTTGTTTTCAAAAATATTGGTCATAGAAATGGTCACAGTTTTGATTGGGATGGCGGAAAACCCTAGTGGCCAGAGGCAGAATCGAACTGCCGACCCCTTGTTTTTCAGACAAGTGCTCTACCGACTGAGCTATCTGGCCTTATTGCGGGGACGACGGGATTCGAACCCGCGACCTCCTGCGT